>JACCDW011328708.1_pt1 | contig 12326 bp, 11 predicted proteins | sample 7449781 | NCBI WGS metagenome assembly JACCDW01 (sample SAMN15323449, study PRJNA562643) | freshwater metagenome | isolation source: river surface water | place: USA:Blue River Watershed | collected 2017-08-18
GGTTCTTCTGGAACATCAGGTTCGTCTGGAACTTCTGGTACAGGATTTAATACAATAACTAACGCCGTTGATAATAGAATATTAACCTCGTTAGGAACAAGTAATACAGCAAATGCTGAAGCCAATTTAACATTTGACGGATCTACTTTAAGCCTTGCTGGCAGTTTAGTAGCTACAGGAAATATAACCGCTAATACATTAGTAGTACAGACCGTATCTTCTTCTGTAATTTATAGTAGTGGAAGCAACATATTTGGAGATAATACAGCAGATATCCATAGATTTACTGGATCAGTGTTTATAAATGCTTCTGGATCTAGTGTGTTTACAGTTGATGGAGTATCTGGAAGATTATTCCAAATAGATGATTCTTTATCAGGATCGTTATTTTCTGTAAATACAGCAGCTGGTTTACCAATAATAGAAGCCTTCTCTGACAATGTAGTTAGAATAGGACAGTTTGGTCAAAAAGCTTTGTACGTTTCTCAATCAAGAATTGGTATAGGCAAAGAAGGTCCGTTAAACACAACACTAGATATTAGTGGAAGTGTATCAGTAACAGGATCTTTTAATGTAAACTTATCAGCTAACTCATTACTCAACTATGTTGTAGTAGATACAGGTAGTGGACAATTATACTATAGGTCCTCTACTACAAACACATCAGGTACATCTGGTACCACTGGCACTTCTGGATCTAGCGGCACCTCCGGTACCACTGGAACAAGTGGCTCAACTGGTACATCAGGTTCTAGTGGATCAACAGGTACCTCTGGATCAACTGGTACTTCTGGTAGTTCAGGAACATCAGGTGCGAATGGAGCAAACGGAACATCAGGTAGTAGTGGCACCTCAGGAGCTAATGGTGCCAATGGTACGTCAGGCTCAAGTGGAACATCGGGGGCAAATGGTGCTAACGGTACTAGCGGTTCTAGTGGTACGAGTGGCGCAAACGGCGCTAACGGTACTAGTGGATCATCAGGAACAAGTGGTGCGAATGGCGCTAATGGAACAAGCGGCTCCTCAGGTACTTCCGGTGCCAATGGAGCAAATGGTACGAGTGGAACTAGCGGAGCTAATGGAGCTAACGGTACTAGTGGGTCTTCTGGAACAAGTGGTGCGAATGGAGCAAACGGTACATCAGGTTCTTCCGGTACGTCTGGTGCTAACGGAGCAAATGGAACAAGCGGCTCCTCAGGAACAAGTGGAGCTAATGGTGCTAACGGTACTAGTGGATCATCAGGTACTTCTGGTGCTAATGGTGCCAATGGCACTTCAGGTAGTTCTGGTAGTACAGGAACATCAGGTTCAACTGGTACTAGTGGCTCATCTGGTAGCACAGGTACTTCCGGTTCATCAGGATCTTCCGGATCTTCAGGAACAGGATTTACAACCATATCAAATAACGCAGACAATAGGGTATTAACTTCAGATGGTAGTACAAATGCTGCTGTAGCTGAAACAAACTTAAGATTTGATGGAAGCTTCCTTGAAGTTACAGGATCGGTAAGAATAACAGGATCTATAACAAGTAGTAACGATATTAGGGTATCTGGACATACTGTAGGAAGAGGTGGTGGATATAGAGTAGAAAATACGGTATTAGGATTTGAGGCATTAGGAAGAAACACTACTGCTACTAGAAATACAGCAATAGGTTGGTACGCTATATCTGCTAGTACAAATAATAGTAATAATACAGCTGTAGGAGCAGTAAGTCAAAGATTTAATACTGGAGGTACCGGTAACTCTTCTTTGGGAGAGGGGTCTTTATTTGGATTAACTACCGGAAACTATAATACAGCATTAGGACAATCAGCTTTGGGGGGTAACACAGATGGGTCTAACAACGTAGCTGTAGGATGGTATGCAGGATCTACTTTAGGAGACGGGGCCACAGACAACACAACTGCTGATAATAGTGTATATATAGGATCTACTGCATACGCATCTCAAAGTAATGGACAAAACGAGATTGTAATAGGTTCTAGTAATGTTGGTCATGGATCAAACACAGTTACTTTAGGTAATTCAAGTATAACAAAAACAATATTAAGAGGTAGCGTAGGAATAGGTAGCACAAACCCAGTATCCGGTAAACTACAAGCAGTTATAGGTGGAGATGGCGCAGGTATAACATTAGAGAGAACTGCTGGTGGGTTTTTTACTGGACATGGATTTACAACTAGTAACCCGTATTTTACTTACTATGCAAATACTCAATTTATAATAGGGTATGGAACTTCTACTGGAGCAGCACCTACTACAAACACTTTAATACTAAAAAATACAGGTCAAGCACAATTAGCCCAATATACCACAACCACATCATTTACTGGTACTGCAGCGGGTGTACTTGCTTTTGATTCTTCAGGTAACATATTAACAATCGCTACACCAGGTGGAGGAAGTGGCTCACCAGGCGGTGCTGATACAAATATTCAATTTAATGATGGTGGTGCGTTTAATGGAACAGGTTCATTTACATTCACTAAAGCAACAAATACAGTACAGATAAGAGGTAGTGGTTCTGTATTACTAAGGATCACTGGTAGTAGAGGAGATCTTTTAAGAGTAATGGATAGTGGATCCAACTCTCCTATATTAGCAACTATATCATCAGGAAGTACTAACGTATACACATTTACTACTTCTTCATTAGTAGTTACTGGATCAGTAAATGCTAGTATAGAAACAGATGCTCTTCATTACGGTAGAATAGTTGTAACACCCGCAACAAATCAGAATAACTATTCTCCTACGGGATGGAACGATTCTGATCCTTTTAAGGCAACTACTATTAACATAAATAATTCAAACTCTATTGTAATATCTGGATTAGCTGGAGGAACTGCTGGTAGATTAGCAGTACTTAAAAACTCATCCCCAGATAGATTGATTATATTAGAAGATTCTTCTAGTTTGTCTACGGCAGCTAATAGATTTGATTTTAGAAATCCTATATTCTTGCTTCCAAACGGAAGTGCTACTTTGCTATATGATGGAGTAGATTCTGTATGGCAACCTATAGCCACATCAGGAGGTATTGGATATGGCGCATTCTTTGATTTGTTTGAAGATTTTTTAACTACATCAGCAACATTTAACGCTACTACAACAGAAATTGGAGGACTTACAGGAGCTGGAAGTGGTACAGGCGCTCAAGGACAAAATGTAACAACTTTAGTAAATACTACAGAAAAGCCATTAGGTGTTTATGAAATAACTACAGGAACTACAGCAACAGGAAAGAGTGTACTAGGTACAGGAACTGCTGCAACATATGCATCTATTATACCGACATACGGACAAGCGATGTTCTTATGCAGAATAGCAGTAGGAACGTTATCAAACGCTACAGAAAGGTATCAAATATACGCAGGATTCCAAGATGCTTTTGCTGGTACTAACGTTACAGATGGGGTTTACTGGGTGTACAATGATGCTGCATCTACTGCATGGCAAGGATCTACTGCTAATGCTAGTAGTAGAACAACGACTGGTGCAGCAGGGCCTACTGTAGATACTACATTTATATGGCTAGGAATATATGTAAATCCTACTTGGACAAGAGCAACTTATTTTTACTCTCAAGATAGTTTAACTTGGACTATAGCAGGTGAACAGACAGCAAACATGCCTGGTACTGGTCAAACAACTGGTGTTGGAGTAGTGATAAATAAAACAGTAGGTACTACTAGTAGGAACTGTTTAGTAGATTTTATAGCTTATAGATATGATATAACTAGAGGATAAAAATAAAGTTTATGCCATTTGATATATTTAATGGATCTTTTATACTACAACAAGGGAGATTACAGATAGGGAATGAATTATCAGGATCATTATTTACACAATCATTTACTACTGTAGCAACAAACAGTTTTGTTGTTCCTTCTGGTGTTTCTAGAGTATTTGGTTTGGTAGTAGGAGGCGGTGGAGGTGGAGCAGGTTCTAGAGGTGATAGAGGACAAGGTAATACTGGAGGTGCTGGAGGAGCTTTAGCATATGGAAGCTTCCCCGTAACTGCTGGAGAAACAATATACATTATAGTAGGAGCAGGAGGTACAGCAGGAGGTACTGATGCAAATGGAGGCGCTGGTGGAAGATCTTTTATAAGTGGTTCTGGAGGTAACTATTTAGTAGCCCCTGGAGGAGGTGCTGGTCAAACTAGAGCTACAGCTAATACTGTAGGAGGGGTATCCTCTGGTATATACAGAGAAAATGGAGGAAACGGAGGAGCGGGTGGTGGAGCTAGTGATAACAACTCCGGAGGCGGAGGGGGCGGCGCAGGCGGATATACAGGAAACGGAGGTGCTGGAGGAAATGCTGGAGCTGGTGCAAACGGATCTGGAGGTGGCGGAGGTGGCGGAGGTGCCACTAACTCTGGTGCAGGATACGGAGGAGGAGGTGTAGGATTTCCTACATCAGGATCTAACGGTACAGGAGGTGCATTAAACGCTGTAGGAACTGGTGGATCTGGTGGAGCTAACGGAACTGTATCCGCTGGTGGATTATATGGAGGTGGTGGAGGAGCTAGAGATGATGACTCTGCTGGATCTGGTGGTGCAGGTGCACAGGGCGTTGGGTATATAGCTTATGTTTTATTTAATGATCTTAATCCACAACCAACACAAAGCATAGTAACTAGAGCTATTACGCATAGATTTGATGCTGGGGATAATACTTCTTACTCAGGAACAGGAGAGGTTTGGACAAATTTAAATGGAACAAAAAACTTACAGTTAGTAAACTCTCCTACTTTTGTTTCAAATGCTTCTGCTAGTAGATTTGTTTTTGATGGAGTCAATGATTATATGTCAGGGTCTGGATATATATCTGGATCAGAGCCTAGATCCCATACTTTGAATTTGATAGGAAGCTTTTCAGCATTACCTGGAACATTTACTAGATACAGAATTTTTACAGCTAATGGTTCATCTCCTAGTTATGGACTGAGTCAGCCGGGAACAACTGTAGGACCGGGAGAGGTTATAATATCTGAGGGTACCCCTACATTTAATGCCACTATTTATGATCCAAGAGGCGCTGTAGAATTTGTAGCTAGGAATAGGATAGCAATGTTTACCTTTGTCAGTACTAATAATGGAGTTAATTTTTACTTAAACGGCACTCAATTAGGAAGTGACACTTCTAATCCTTTTACTAACGCTAGTTTTAATAACCCAAATACAGACTTTTTTTGGGCATCGGACGTAAATGGGGCAAGTCCTGTATCAATGTCTATAGCACATATAATGTGTTACTCAGCTTCCTTAACTTCAGAAGAAGTAGCTCAAAATTATAATGCCTTAAAATCAAGATACGGAATATAATATTATAAAAAATATATAAAATTTATAGAAAAAAATATATATTTGCTTATATTTATTAGTATAATAAAAACCAATTTATGAATCCAGTATTTATTTTCATCCCTGTTGCAGCTGCAATAGTTTTGTTTTTTATCTTTAAGCCTTCTAAAAAAGAAAAACCTGCTGCAAATGTAGCTCCAGAACCCCCAAATTTTGGACCCACAGCTTCTTTTGTAGAATCTATTTCTATTGAGGCAGATCGTTTTGTTGAAGCAAATCCTCAGCCTAATGTAGCCCTAGAAGTAGCCCCAGCTCCTGAAGTATTATTTGAAAAGCTTCCTGAAGCAGCTCCTGTAGAAGTACAAGCAGAGGTAGTTAAAGCAGCTCCAAAACCAAAAGCTAAAAAAGCAGCTGTAAAAAAGAAGTCTGCAACAAAAAAATAATAACGGATAAGTGAATAAACTATTAGAGATTGCATCTTCATGGATATCTGCTGCTAATCCTACTCCGGAGGAGAAAGAAAAAGCAGAAAAAAGGATATCTATATGTGACAGTTGTGAAGAAAATAGAGTTAGTGAAGTATTACAATACCACTATTGTGGAAAATGTGGATGTCCTTTAAAGAAGAAGATATTCTCTCCGTTACCGGGAAAAGAGGCTTGTCCACTAGAAAAATGGGAAATATAAAATAAAATAACATGGCAGAAGTTAAAGACCTTAGTGAAGAAGAAATCAAAGTACTTAGAGAACTTAACGATAGTTTCGGTAAAACTCTAAATTCTATTGGAGACATTGAAATAAAATTGAATCTCCTAAAGAATAAGCAGGCAGAATTAGAAAACGAAAAGAACCTTTTGTTGTCAGATTACTCAAAACTTAGAGAGAAAGAGTCTGTACTATCTAAAGAATTGTTAGAAAAGTACGGAGAAGGCACAATAGACCTAAGTTCTGGCAAGATAGAAGTAGCGTAATAAATAGAGGTTCTGTTATTTTTGCTGAAAATTATTGATATTTATTATCGTATCAATATACAATCTTTTCAAATCTTATAAAAAATGACAGAACAAATTCTTTCCGCTGGCGTATATGCCTACGAAAACGATCAGAGTTTCTACTCTCAAGGTACAGAACAAACTGGCCTTGCAGTAGTAGGACCTACTGAAAAAGGCCCTGCTTTCGTTCCAGTAGATGTTACTAGCTACAGCCAATTTACTGCGTTGTTTGGTGCTGATGGCGCAAACAGCTATGTTCCGCAAACCGTTTATAGCTACTTACAAGCTGGAAATACAGCAAAAGTAACTAGAGTACTTGGTAATGGTGGATACCTTTATAGTAGTACTAAACCTTTGGCGGCTATAATTAGTGGTAGCACTATATTGAGTGTATTATACCCAACTAAAAATGATACAGCTGCAGTAGCTATATCTACAGATTCTTCTATTGGAGGCACATATAGCGCTTTCAATGGAAAATTTTGGGCATACTCTGGAACCGGAGTATTCAGCTCTTCTTTTAGCGCATCTTTAAACCCAAGTTCTGCTACCTTTATATCTAAAGTTTTAGGTACAGATGAGAACTATCAAACTGGTTCTATATTCCCTTACTTGTTGTTTAGTAACTACATTACCGGAAGTGCGTTAGCTGTTAGTGGAACTTATACTGGTAGTATAAATGACTCTTTAGTTTTTACAGCAGCAGACTGTGTATTCACAAGTTCTAATCCTGGAGGATACGATCATGCATCTACTCCATGGGTTGTTTCTGATAGTGGAGTTAAGTTGTTTAAGTTCCATCACAGATCTGATGGATTTAAAACTAACAAAGATATTAAGGTTGGTATAGACAACATTAGTCAGGGAGCTACAGCTGCAGACTATTCTACATTTGATATAGTAGTACGTCAATGGAATGACATTGACAGATCTCCTTCTATAATTGAACAATTTGTAGGAGTTTCTTTAGATCCAAACGCACCTACTTATATAGCAAAAGCAATTGGAGATAAGTATTCTGAATACAATGTAACTCTTGCTAAAGTTATTCAATACGGTGATTTTGATAACAGATCTAACTACATTCGTGTAGAAGTTGCTGAAGGAGTTGCTGATGGTGCTATCTTCCCTCAACTTTATCCTAATGGGCACGAGTCTTTGTATGAACCAATTGCTGGATTTAGCAATAAGTTCTTACCTGCAGCAGTAATGGTAAACAGTACAGCTGCCAGCGTATCTTTCTCTGGATTTGACTACTCTAACAGTGATAACTGGAACTACTTAAACCCTATCCCTTCTGGGGCAACTACCGGTTCTAATGTAGCGTTTACTAAACCTGTTGGAGATAATAAATTTATGCTTCCTTTCCAAGGTGGTAATGATGGTATGAACATCACTACTATAAAGAAGAAAGGAAAAGATATAACTGCATCTAACTTATTTGGATTTAACTTATCTAGTGCAACTGCTGCTGGAGCTTTATCTTATCAAAAAGCTATAAACATTCTATCTAACGTAGAAGAGTATAACTTTGATTTGTTAGCATTGCCTGGCGTAATAGAAGAGTATCACCCAGCTGTAACACTTTTAGCAGAAAATATGTGTGAAGATCGTACTGATGCGGTATATCTCCGTGATCTTACAGGTCTAAACTCTACAGTTGTTACTGCGGTATCTACTGCTGCTAGTCTTGATTCTAGCTACAGTGCTGCTTACTATCCTTGGGTTAAGGTTAAGGATTTGAATGGCACTAAAGATATCTACGTTCCTCCAACTGTAATAGTTCCTCAAGCTTACGCATATAATGACAAGGTAGCTGCTGAATGGTTTGCTCCTGCTGGTCTTAATCGTGGAGGTCTTGGTGGAGCAATCGACACTCGTGTACGTTTGACCAAAGCTGATAGAGACGCTCTTTACAATGGTAGAGTTAACCCAATTGCTAAATTCCAAACTAGCGGAGTAGTAATCTGGGGTCAGAAGACTCTACAAATTAGAGACACAGCTTTGAATCGTATCAATGTTCGTAGATTGTTGATCAACTTACGTGAATACATTAGCGGAGTTGCTCTTAACTACGTGTTCGAAAACAATACTATTGCCACTAGGAATAATCTTATCTCGGCAATAACTCCTTACATGGAGAGTGTACAATCTCGTCAAGGTTTGTATGCCTTCCGTATTCAGATTGATGATACTTTGAATACTAATGATGTAATCGATCGTAACCAGCTCGTAGGTAAGATCTACGTATCTCCTGTGAAGTCTATCGAATTCATCTTATTGGAATTCAATATCACAGCTACTGGGGTTAATTTCGGATAATATAATATTTATTAATAGAATAAATTAGAATAAAATGGCAATACTTAGTACACCCGATGAAATGTTGGGCACATTGTTTGAACCAATCCTCCAACATAGATTCATAATGTATATACAAGGAGTTCCTACCTACCTGATCAAAAAGGTAGGAGGTATCGGATACGATGATGGAGAAGTTATCATCGACCATATCAACTCATACGTGAAGTTCCGTGCTAAGCGTAGATGGAATGACGTAACCCTTAGTCTTTATAACCCTGTATCTCCTTCAGGTGCGCAGGCAGTTATGGAGTGGGCTAGGCTTGGTTACGAGACTGTGACAGGTCGTGCTGGATACGGTGACTTTTACTGGAAAGACATTACCTTCAATGCTATCGATCCTGTAGGAAACGTAGTTAATGAGTGGGTAATCAAGAAGGCTTTCATTAAGAATGTATCTTCTTTTGGTGATTGGGACTGGTCTTTGGACGCTTACACTACAATAGAAATGACATTAGGAAACTCAGGAATGGTCTTGAACTTCTAATTAGCATATCTTTAAAAACAAAGACCCGTCATATTTATTTATGGCGGGTTTTTTAATGTATATACTATGGATAGACTTAAGTACTTTATCGCTTTTGTAAAGGCTGAATGCCGAAAAGAAGGCGTTAAATGCGATTTAAGGAATACAAAGTATGTAAAAGTTACCAAATCTATAAAAGCTTCGGGGTATTTTGACGAAACTACCCCTACTTTAGTTTGTTCTATGGGTAGAAAGGATTCCGTAGAAATATTAGTGCATGAGTACTGTCATCTAACTCAGTGGAAAGAACAGATACCTTTATGGAAAGCCTGTATGAAAAGTATGGCCTTGTTAGACCACTGGTTAGAGGGAAATAGCGTAGTAAATATAAAAAAACACATAGCAAACTGTAGAGATCTGGAGTTAGATAACGAAAAAAGGTCTGTCCAACTTATAAAAGACTTTGAATTGCCTATTGATATTGTAAGTTATACTAAGAAAGCCAATTCATATATTCATTTTTACAACTACATGTTGATTTCTAGAAGGTGGTGTAGTACCAAAAACAGTCCTTACAGTAATAAAAAGCTTATAGAAGCGATGTCCCCTAGATTTAATATGAATTATAAAAAACTTCCTAAGAGAATTGAGAAGATTTTCACTGAGGAAGGTTTCTAATCTGATATTTATACACTAAATTTGATATTTATATACACAAATTGCATTTAAAATGAAGCAAATTCAAAAACTTGATAGTCTTATTAAGAAAATAATTAAAGAAGAGTTATACGAATATACGACTTTTTCTTCTACAGATGGTACCTATAAAGGGTTGACACCCGCAGATCAACAAGCCTATGCTAACCAAGTAGACAGTGGAACTAGACCAACTATTGTTAAGAGAGGCCAAGCAAAAGCTCAATTAGATAAGATGGCACGAAAACAAAAAGTAGCTCCCACACCAATGTCAGAAAACGAAAAAGAAGAAGAAATGCAAGTAGCAGATACAGAAATTATGGAAAACGAATTAAAAGCATCTGACATAGCAGGTCAAGTATCAGAGATAGTAGACAAGCTAAAGACAATGGCAGAAGCTAAAGAAGATCCAAAGAAGCAAAAGCTTGCTGCTAAGGCAATGAAGCAAATGGAATCCGCTAAGGCTGCATTAGAAGCCCTTACAGCCCATGAAATGATGCTTGAAGAGAAAGCACAGGCAGAAGAAGAAAAAGAGGCTGAGAAGCACGTAAAAGGATTTAAAAAGCATTTAACTAAACTTGTGAAAGAGCCTGCTGCTGTAGAAAAGATAGCTTCTAAAATGGATGCTAAAAAGATGGCAGAACTTAAAAAGAAGATAAAGAGCGGAGAATTAGACGAAGAGAAGCTTGCTAGAGTAATGTTACAGCATTCTCTAAAAGAAGGTTGGGTAAAAAAAAAGATAATCTAAAAGAAGCCCAGCAGCTTGTTGATTACATGCATATTCTTAATGATCTATTAGATCCTGATAGAGTAGCGCATTTGGCAAAACATACCGATCAGATTATAAAAACTATTATGTTGTTAGGTACTACTTACATGGGAATGGATAAAGCAACAAAGTTTATTGCTGATAAACTTCATGATATTTTAAATAAAGCAAAAAAACCTGGTGCGGTAAAACCTGAGGAAGTAGAAAAACTAAAAGATGATATAGAAACTATTTACGACAAAACACCAGAGGTAAAAAAGAAAGAATTTGATACACAAATGCAAAATATAGAAAAACAAGTAGCAGAAAGTGTTTTAAAAAAAGGTAGCCTCTGAACCTTTAGATAAAGTAAAAACAAAAAAACAAATTCGTATATTTATATATACAAAATATAGTTTATGGCAGATTTAATGAATGTTCCGACACAACCTTTAGACCTTCCTTCAAAAGGTCTCCTTTACCCAGAAAGCAGTCCACTAAGTTCAGGACAAATTGAATTGTACCTACCCACTGCAATGCATGAAGACATCTTAACAAACAGGAATTTTATTCAACAAGGAATAGTTATTGACAAATTTTTACAAGCTATTATAGCAAGTAAAATTGACTACAATGATCTTCTTATAGGGGATAAAAATGCTATTATGATAGGAGCTAGAATACTAGCATACGGTAGTAACTATTCTTTCAAATATACCCCAGCAGGGTCATCAGTTTCTGAGGATGTTACAGTAGATTTGTCTACATTAAAAGAAAAAGAAATAGATTGGGATTCAATTAAGAAAGGGGTTAATGAATTTGAAGTAGAACTTCCTATCTCAAAAAGATTAATTACGTACAAAATTTTAAGTCATAAGGATGAAATGACTATTGATGCAGAGATAAAGGGTTTACAAAAAGTAAATAAAAACCTATCTTCTGATACAACAGTTAGACTTGCACATTCTATAGTAGCCGTAGATGGGGATAGAGATAAAAAAGTTGTAAGGGATTTTGTAAGGGTGATGCCTATTAGAGATTCTCAAGAATTAAAAAGACATTTTGCTTCAAACACTCCAGATATAGTAATGAAGTTTGATTTTACTACATCTAGCGGAGAGGTAGTGGAGGGCCTCAACATACCGTTAACGGTTGACTTTTTTTGGCCTGAATTCAGAGTATAGAAAATACATGTTTGATGAAATTCTTTGGCTATCTATGAATAGTCAAGGTGCAATATCTTACCAACAAGCGTACCATATGCCTACAGCATATAGGCTTATTAATGTAAAGAAACTATCGGATATTATTAAAAAACATAATGATGAACTAGAAAAAGCGCAAAGTAAAGGTACTACCTTGAATATGGAAGATTTAGCTAAGAGAAAAGAACATATGGCAGATTACGTATCTCCTAGAGCCGCTAGTAAAAAATAGCGGCTTTAATATTTATATATAAAGCTTAGAAATGGCGAATCCAGGAGGAAATCCAAACCCTAATGATAATCTTTTAAAAGAAGCACAAGATATAGCTTCTAGGATATCCGATCTTAGGAGAGAGTTATTATCTTCTTTAGAGATATCAAAAGACTTGTCCAAAGAGTTTCAAAAATCTTCTGTATCTTTAAAAACATCTTTTGAATTAGGCACAGACGTTAAACACACTTTAGCTGATACTATACAAATAGCGTCTAAGTTAGGGAGAGAGTATATAGACCAAGACCTTATTTTAGGGAGAATAAACTCTA
>JACCDW010263346.1_pt1 | contig 12325 bp, 14 predicted proteins | sample 7449781 | NCBI WGS metagenome assembly JACCDW01 (sample SAMN15323449, study PRJNA562643) | freshwater metagenome | isolation source: river surface water | place: USA:Blue River Watershed | collected 2017-08-18
CGTTTGAGCTAGAATCCTGATTCCGTTGCAAAAACGGAGACGTGACCGAGTGGCCGAAGGTGCTCCCCTGCTAAGGGAGTATGTGCCAAAAGCGCATCGAGGGTTCGAATCCCTCCGTCTCCGCCAGGGGCCTGTTTCTCAAGAAGTTCAGGAAGATCCAGAGAAGTCCAAATAAGTGTTTAAATACTTGATTTAAAAGGATATTTTCTGTTTTCTTCTGTTCCGGAAAGTTCGTTGACATCCTAATCAGGGTGGGCAAAAATGCGGGTAAGGATGATTTTTAAGGTGAGGGTAACGTCGTTTTACCCTCATTTTTTGAAAACCGCTCAATGCTCACAGATAGCAAGCTTAAAAACGCAAAGCCAGACGCGCGCCCTTATAAGTTAGTTGATGGCCAAGGGCTACACGCGCTCGTACAGACTAGCGGCTCTGTTCTTTGGCAGCAGCGTTATCGCTTCGAAGGTAAAGAGCGAACCGCTTCTCACGGTAGTTACCCATTGGTTAGTCTGCTTGAGGCTAGGAAAAAGCGAGACGAACTTAAAAAGCTCTTACTTGAAGGGCTGGATCCTGCAAAAGTAAAGCGCCAACGATCTGCGAACGGTGGATTTTCGCTCGGAGAGACGTTTAAAGAAATTGCTGACACGTGGCATAAGCAGTGGTCAGAGGTTCGTAGCCCAAGGCATGCGGCTTATGTCAGGCGAAGGTTGGAAGGGGATGTGTTTCCTGTGATCGGGGATTTGCCGATCGCGAGCCTTAGGCCTTTGGATGTCGTGAAGGTGATAAAAGCCATCGAGGCAAGGGGGGCGGTGGATATTGCTAAGCGTGCTTATCAAACGATTGGAGCGATTTGCCGGTATGCGGTAGCTCATGGTCTGATGGATAGAGACCCGACTCGGGACGTGAAGCCCTCAGATATTCTAATTTCGAGGCGATCAACGAACTACGCAAGGGTAGATGTGAAAGAGCTACCAGAGTTACTTCGTGCCGTTGAGGCTTATCAAGGTACGTCTACCACTCGAATGGCACTAAAACTTATGGCGCTTACCTTCGTTCGAACTGGTGAGCTTATTGCAGCTAGATGGACTGAGTTTGATATCAGTGAGGCGGTATGGCGTATTCCGGCTGAACGTATGAAGATGCGTACTGAGCATATTGTCCCCCTGTCTAGGCAGGCTATTGAAACCCTTCAGACGCTACAGGTCATCTCTGGAAATGCGGAGCTGCTCTTTCCTGGTGATCGAAATCGCAAGAAGCCAATCAGTAACAATACGTTATTGAAAGCGCTTGAGCGGATGGGATTTAAAGGCAGGATGACCGGGCATGGCTTTAGAGGACTTGCCTCAACAGTGCTGCACGAAAATGGATTTGACCATGCCCATATTGAAGCGCAACTTGCGCATCAGGAGCGTAACCGTATCTCGGCAAGCTATAACCATGCCCTGTACCTAAAGCAGCGTACTGTGCTCATGCAGTGGTGGGCTGATTACCTTGACCAAGCGATTGGCAGAAACGTCGTATTGCTAAAGCGAAGGGCGACCGGGTGATTTGTGGCGCCAAGACCAGATCTGGGCGGCCGTGCCAGAAATTTCCAGTAACCGGACGAGCGCGCTGTCGCCTGCATGGCGGTGCCTCCAAAAGGGGTGAGGAGCACTGGAACTACAAACATGGGGGGTGCACGAACGAGGCTCGGCAGATAGCAAGCGAGGCTCGTCATCAAGTCAAGGTCCTCGAGCATTTGATGCGTGAACTCGGAATGATCGACGAGTAATTACATAGTAGTCACCCCCTCTTTCAGGCAGTAAAAAATTTTTTATCGCTTCCCCATGAAAGAGGGGGGGTATTGCGCCCCCTCTGATGTTGCCTCCTTTATGTTAGGTTTGGTAGCGACTAGAACGCGATATCGTCTATTTCATCACGTCGGCCCCTCCCTGCCGACTGATTCCTTATCCCGTATCCCATCTCCATTAGGGCCTTCTCTTGGTCCGCAATCTCATCCTCAATCCAATGGTAGGAAATTCCTAGCGCGCTTAGGAACGGTTCAGGACGAGCCTGGATTGCCGCTTCGAGTTCTAGATGAATCATGTTTAGCAGATCCTCGGGGGAAAACTTACGTGCTTTGTTGATTGCTAGATCCGCACCAATGACCTTTCTAACGCCCCGCAGTCGTTCGGGGTAATGAAGACCATAGTTACCCTTCAAAAACCCGTAGAGACTGTGATTACGCTCCTTGGAGATCTGTTTGTAGCCGCGAATGACATCGGCCTGGAGCCTTCCATCCTTAATAGGAACAAGGATAGCGTGCATATGAGGACTTCCTTGGTCGAAATGGATGACTGCGTGCACTACTGGACATTCCGGTAGCGCTCGGATTAACCATTCTAGTGCTTCTGCATAGAGTGCATCAAAGTTAGTCTTGTGACCAGACGTGCAAGAAAAGACAAACTCTATTGCAAACCCCCGGCCCCTCCTACAGAGGACGGGACTGGACGGATCGATTCCTCGATCCCTCAGAGCAGCAAAGACTGTATCGGTAAGACTCCGTCGACCAAGAGGGATCAACTCAAGGTTCTGAGGAGTTTGACTGAGGTCAATATCCCCAACCATACCAGTGTGAGGGTAGAGTGTTCGGGTATTGTGCTTTTCGGCTAATTGGAGGGTCCTACTGTTTCCAGTTAAACGAAGGACATGGCTGCGAACAGTGAGGATACTCATTCCTCATCCTCCTCATATTCATCTTCGTCACCCTCATCCTCCTCGTCCGAGTCGGGTGAACGAAGAAGGTCTGCCATCCGCTGCAGGTGCGACTTCTCTGACTCCTCAGCGACCCTTGCGATTTCTAGTGCCATTGAGGGCAGAAGAGCAACGATCTCCGCTTCCAAAAGCGACCGCAAAGTGTTCGCTGGAAGCGCCTCGGCCTCAACCGTGTATTGCACGTGTAGAGAGCGTTTATCCCCAAGCTTACGGGGTTTGGTTGGTAGGTCGTACTCATCCACCATCTCCTGATTGATCCCAATTCGTCGAAAATCAAGCTCAATCCCAGGATCCAAGTGGGTGCGCAACTCTCGCTCGAGTGCAACGTCAATCAGGACACCAGCGGGATCAAAATCACCAATAAAAAAGATTACCAGCGGCTTGCCGACGTTATTGGCGTTAAGTTCCTCGGCGGCAGAGTAGACAAAAGACACCGAGCTGAAGCCCCCACAGGGGTAGAGATTCACGGCGTACCTATCGCAGAGATCTATGATCGAACTAGCGATGGACCGAGACTCGACCCAGACCTCGCAGACGACATCGGCATCCCGCCATAAGTCAGCCCTATAGAGCGATGACATCCTCTCGACGAAGTCAGAAGCATCATCAAAAACATGTGTTCTGTACGCTCGGCGAGACATATCAGCGATCCACTTGTACTTGATCCGTCCGGATCTGCGCAGTTTGAGGCAACGCTCTTGAACCTTTCGGTACCCCTTGTCACTTTTTTCGACAAAGGCCGGTAGCCTTGGATCCGTCATTTGATAAAACGCCTGCCTCACGGAGCACGGCCTATGCTTACGGACCGTCTCAACGATACCGGCGTCCAGCAAAAGAAGCTCCGCCTTCGTACTTCGTGACCGTTTTAACGGGCTAGCCTGATAAATTTTGCTCATGCTTCGCCTCCCAGTCGTTTTAGGAGCGCTGCAATATAGGAGTAGCGCCAAGCGATACTTCTCTGTCCGAGTTTTATTCCCTGTGGATAAAGTCCTGCCTTAATGCCGGCATACCAAGCGGAGCGACTCACGGGAATGTATCCCTGAATGCCCCGCTTAGGGTCGCCAATAACTTGATGAATTTTTAGAAGCGGTTGTATCGTCATTTGCCACACCTTTCTCAAGGGTGGAAACGTGCCGCGTTAACGAAAAAGGTTTGCGACACGTTTCCGTGTTGCAAACCTAGGACCTTTCGACTCCGGCTTCCCTAAGGAAAGGCTCGTCTATATTCCCACTCTCTTTCGAGAGAACCCTTAATCTGTGAACGCATCTTACGATTCTACTTTCGGCGGCGGTTTGTTAAACCGACGAAGAGCACGGAGCGACCCGTCATGATATATCCCGTAGGGAGATTCTGAAAGATACTGATTGGGACGTCAATAGCGTTACAGGGATTCCTAGTTACCGTGTAGACCAAGATAGAGCCCCAATTTTCGTCTGCGGACAGTACTTGTTACCCGCTGTTTTACCCTCTTTGTATCTCGCTGGACATCTTTGGACAACCACTGGATGACGCAGAGAAAAAGCTTTTATATTTTTTCTAAAAGAAAATTTCCCCGTGATGAATAGGGTTTTGTAACACTGCTCGTGCTCGAATCGATAGCCCTTAACGAGGGGGGGTATCGCATTTTGGGCGGTGACGACCCCACCGGGGTAGTACCCCCAAAATTTGCGAAAGGTACCTCTAACGCCCCTTACAGACAATTCTGCGCAAGGGAGGGCTAACTCAATCGTTTTGAATTAGGCGAGTTGTGGAGGAACGCGCTAAAATTTTGAAACACTTAATTTAGCGTTTTGGAATGTTAAACCCCATAGCGTAATAAAACGTGTAAGCGGGTTTAGTGCTCTGGGCGGGCACGGATTTTGTTCAGACTGGGGATTTACGTCATCTTTTGCTTTAAATATGTGGCTATCTCTGATTTTGCAATATACAACGGCCCATTTTCATTTAACTGTATCGGGGTTAGTAATCCCTGATTAACAAGGTTATCAAGAGTTGTTTTTCGTATACCCAGCATTGTTGTTACTTTCGAGATACGAATAAATGTTTTGCCGTCCTTGGTCACAACGAGGTTGTTAGGCATGACTAGTTCCCCTTTGGTATACAGAAGTAAAGCCTGAATCTTTGAGTATTTTTTAAATTTCTTTTTGAAGAGTGAGGACTGACGAGCAGATAAGGCTCAAGTTATGAGCCTGAAAGCGTTTGCCAGCCTAATAAGTTTAGATGGTGTTGCCAAGTTCGTCATACTGTTTGACCGCTTTTTCCCAGTTTGCGTAGTAATACCGCGCCCGGATCTTAAACGGCAGGATGTACTCGCAGCGCACCTGTAATCCGTGGACCCTTGCCAAGAAGTCGCAAAAAGCTGTGGCCGGTTCCATGAACGTCTCGTAAGAGATAAGGTAGGAGTTGTCGACTTGGCACGGCCGGGCAAACCACTTCTCAATACTCCTCGTGAATTGATCCTCTGCGTATCCAAGCGCCGTGAAAGGATCATTCGTGGCAAACGCTGATGCGACTTTTGGGATTGCGTTGCCGTAGATCCGAAGGTTCTGATGCACCCACTTTGGATCCTTGATGTCGACTGGCCCACCAAGCCAGTTACGTTCACGAATTGGAAAAGGTACTCGAGCCATATGGCCTCCATGTTGAGAATCGGCGGATTGCCTTTTTCTAAGCTAGGGAGGCTGCTATGGGGTGGTCAAGAAGCGGATTTCTCCAATTGTTGAAAAGTTTTTGGCAGGGGAATATCGCGCACATGCGCACCTACGTGTGTGCGTGTCTGCAGGGTAGCCGTTTCTGTCGTCTATGGTTTGATTGAGAGAGCTTGGGGGGTATTCAGTGCAACGCTCGAGATTGATCCCGAAAATCTTTATCGCCTGTTTTCGCGGTGAAAAGAATGCTTACTTGAGGCGGTTTATGCGGGCCGTGTTTCGTAGGCGGAGTCGACGTACATCTTTTATGCTACTCAGAAGATATAGAAATAGGTAAGTTATTAAACACAGGCCCGCAGCGATAGCTGAGAAGACCGCTTGATCCCGAAAAATATCTAGTTGGAAAGATTTCTTGGCCTCTGGGTAGCTTAGGCCTTCGTAGGCATCTCGCACCCGAAAAATTGAACCGCACTCTTGGGGTGCGGAAGCGGCAACTGCTGGAAATACTCCATGGGCTATAGCGGAGCATGTGTCGTGAGAGGCTAACTGGTCGTCTGCTTGGATAAACAGTGATTGAAGTTTCTTTACGCCTGAAAAGTGCTGGGGTAGCAGAAATCCAATCACCGCGCATAAGCCAACTACAAGTCCCACTGCTGAGAAACGCCCTTTGCTCATTTCAAGCCTCCACTAATAGCTGAGTCCTCGAAGACTATTACAGACTGTTTGCGACATCAATCTTAAATTTCGGTTAACTGTTGCGTCGCTAAGCTTAGCCAAGAAACCGGTAGGCCGGCGGATCATGGGCAAGGCGCCTCTTATCAACAAAAATAGCAAAATTGAATACCCGCACCGCTTGTCCCGTGTTGCCGGACTCAGTGAGCCAGCAATTCAGGGTAGCGCCGATCAAGAACCCTGAGGATCAACCGGATTTTTCGTCCTAAGAACAATCTGGACGATTCCTGCGTCAGGGCTTTAGGGGGGGTAATTTTCCCTTCGGGGCATAGTCGTTTCCCGGAAACCTAAGCTCAAGGCTCTAGTTACTGGCTCACCCCATGAGCCTGATGGCCGATATCGTTGTTCCGAAAACGTTGAGCGTCAGTTTCAAATCAAGCTGAAATTTAACTTACTTGACAATTTTTATTGTTACAATGACAATAAATAATGTTATTAAAAAATCAAAACTCAGACCAACCAAAAATGTCATTGAAATCAGATGCTGATGGAAAAAGCAGCGCAGAAGTTGAGCGACTGCTTCGCGAAAACTCAGGCTTCTCAGGATCTGGTGAGGAGCTCTTGCGCCTCGTGGAAGAGTTGGCCAGCATCCTCCACCTCACCCCTGAAGACGATTCCGGCAATGAGCGATTACTTCGCCATTACGCGTCTGTAAATGTTGTCGACAAACCGGGTCGGCAGGGCCGGGATGCGGTCTACACTTACCGACATCTGTTGCAGTTCCTCGCAGCCCGAAGACTGATGAAACAAGGGTTTGCGCTCTCAAAGATTGCCGAATTCACATCGGTGGTACCGACCGAAACTCTTCAGCAGACCCTGTGTGAATCGCCTCGGCACAGCGAGGCAGAATTGTTGGTCGCAGCCTATAAGGCTACGCGTGCTACCCCGTCGGCACCGGCAGCGAAAGGGCTAGAACCTATCTACGGTATGGCTGACGTAATTAACGAGATCGAGAAAATGCGTATACGGTTTGTGGCCGAGATCCAGGAAATGCAGTCACAAATGAGTCTCAGTATGAACGCTTTGGAGAAGACCTCGGTAATCTTGGATCGGCTACAGACGGACTCTGCTACGAAACTACATTGGGTTCTCAAAGAGAACAAAAATAGCCAGGAGCAACTTGAGTTGAAGCTTGAGCAGTGGGTGTCGCGAATGTTGCAAATTATCGACAGGACCGAACGATCCGAGAATCATATCCGCCAAATGCTCTCCCATATTGGCAACAGATACGATCTGCTTGAAAAACGCTTAGCGGAGATAACAATGTCTATCGATAAACTGCGCTTCGACCACTTGGGCGCCAAAGAAAAAAGACATCCATCGTGAACAACTTACTTCTTAAAAGTCTGCCGTTACGCTGCTCTCACTACGCCTGCATTCAGGCCGCAGAGGTCTCGGATCAGCAGTGGACTCTGAATACGCCACCTCCCCTAAGCCTCATAGAAGCTTAAGGAAGAAAAACCTAAACGCAGAAAGAGAGCAACGAAATGCCACTAGATGATACAAGCAGAGAAAATTTAAACGACACCTACGACTCCTACGTGTCCTTTCGCGGAGAAGGCCATGATTTTGAGTCTAGGCAAGAGCCGTTACAAGAGCCTATGCGCCTTGAGATCGAAATTAAAGACCCAGATGTTATAGCGGCTATTCAAGTCCAATCACGCGGTCCCGATCGAGATCTCTTTATTGAGCGGGCATTGCGTATTGGAGTTCTCGCAATAAATCAGGCCACTGGCCAAATCGATACCCATACATTGCGTGATGAAGGCAGTCGTTTAGTAAATGAACTTAATACTATTGTTGACGAGAATCGCCGCCGCACAGGTGAAGAGCTCGACAGGATCTTACGAGATTATTTCAATCCCGCTGATGGCCGCTTTACTCAAAATGTAGAGCGATTAATACGTCAAGATGGAGATTTACAGCGGGTACTGACAACGCATGTTCAAAATGCTCGAGAAGGAATTAGTGACACAATTGATCAGCTAGTAGGTCAGAACAGCCCGATTATGCAGCTTTTAAACCCCGGCGAGGCGAATACGTTCTTTCGTCATTTGACGGACGTGGCAAACCAGGTGATTGAAGAGCAAAACAATCGCATTCTGAAGCAGTTCTCGCTTGATATTCCAGAAAGTGCACTGAACCGATTGGTAACGGCGCTTAACGCAAACAATATGAATGTTGGAACTAACCTACAAGACCACATTACTCAAGTCATGCGTGAGTTCTCGCTTGATGAGGAGAACGGCGCTCTGAATCGTATGCTTAGGCAGATTCAGCAGGCGAGCACCCAGATCCAAAGTGAGTTCACGTTAGACAATGAACAATCCGCGATAGCGCGGTTACGAAAAGAGCTACGGGAGTTAATTGACGATCAAAATCGTAATGCCCAAAAGTTTCAGGAACGAATTGGTATTGAGATTGCTGCATTAAATGCCCGGCGGAGAGAGGCACGTCAGGGCGTACAGCACGGTCATGAGTTTGAGGCAGCGGTAGTAAGCGCGCTTCAGTCAATATGCGAAGGCTCGGGCGATGAAGTTGAGGCAGTAGGGCACTTAGTAGGCGAGATTCCATACTCCCGAGTGGGGGACGTAGTGATTACCCTTGGTCCCGACTCAGCAGCACCGGATGCCCGAATTGTTGTGGAGGCCAAAGAAGCTGAAAACTATACGCTTTCAAAGATTAGAGAAGAGATGCAGACAGCCCGTCAAAACCGGAATGCCGTTTACGGGATATTCGTGCTTTCGTCGGATGTAGGAAACGCTGAATCAATGGAAGCGTTGCGCCGATTCGACCAAGACATTGTAGTGGTTTGGAACGCAGAGGATAGAAATTCAGACATTATTCTGAAGGCCGCTGTACTCATGGCTAAGGGGCTAATACTTCGTTCGGCCCGAGAGCGTGAGGGACTCACGGCAGATATAGATGCGATGGATAGGGCAATTTTAAGTATCACTCGGAATCTAAGCGAGCTGGACCATGTTAATACCTCTGCTGCTACGATCAAGAACGGTGCCGAAAGAATTCTTAACCGCACTCGAATCATGCGCGCTCGTATTGAGGCGGAGTTGGAAATCTTGGATGGTGAGTTGCAGAGCTTGCGTGGTCGGGATAACGCTTGAATCGGACGACGGGAAGCATCCATGCCTAATCAGAGCTGGGAGAGTTTTATAGCCGGTCTGAGCCGACAAAGCAACGGCCGGCCTGTATTACTAGATCGGCTCGCAAAGTTCCCGCAGGCGCCGCACATCTATTGGTACCCCGGTTGCGGTACCGACTTATCACCCTTAATCCTTGATGTACCGAATAATCCTAGTGGCGAGCGGATGTATCGCATTAATCAGAAAGAGGTCAGTCAGTCTGCTCCAGTTGTTTTGTGGATGAACGATTACAGTAAGTATCAAGAAGGGTTTCCTTGCCCGGGTGCGATTTGCGTTAATTACAGTCGCGGAACCGGCTCGCTAAGGTGGGAATATTTTGGTGACGATAGATGGCGTGGCTGGAACGGTTACGAGGCACGTTTAGAGGTAGATCGTCATCAGGAGCGCTATCTGTTAGAAGGCGAAATCCCAATCACACTGTTCACGGTAACTGTCCATAATAGTAATCAAGGCATTCATACGCGACCGTCAAATGGAGATCGGTATCTTGTGATTTATTCCAATTGTGCCTCGCATGAGCTTTTGAGCAAAGTGTTATTACCGTTTGGTATCCGTCCGCGTTGTGTAGCGCTTATTCGGCAAGGCGGGTTTTCTAGTCAGTTGCACTATCAGCAGTATATTGATCTGCCTGGTTGGCTGACGGAGCGGGAAAAGGAATTGGGCGGGCCAGTAGATCTATACGTGATTGATGCCTATGGCCAAGATCTTAAATTCAAACGACCGCTCGCTGAAGCGATCGCCCATTACGACTATCGAGGCGGTCCCGTACCTTGGGGCTGGTCACCGTGTCGGGCATTTGGGCGCCCTGGTCTCCAGTATCGGCGTGAGCATAAACCTATTGTCGCAAGTTGAAGACTCTGGCTCCCACGACAATCTCATGATTCATAATGAACTTTGGTCCAGCTCTACAGAGAAGACGTGATGGGTTGTGAGTCCTACACCCCATAGTTAGATAAATTGTTTTCTGGGGCTTTGTTGATCCGAGCAGGCTAGGAAGCCCTGCCTCAAGTGACAATCGGATAATTGATTGACGCAGCGTCTTTTCGCTTTGCGAATTTTAAGTGCTAATTAGACAGACTTTGCTAATTATTATTGGCTGAGATTGAGGGTCACTTGAGAGACAGGGCTTGTACTTGCTGCGCCTCCTCTTGTCTGCCCATTAACTCTAGCTTTCTTGCGCAGTCGGCTTGTACGGATTGCCAAGTTAGCGCTAGAGATTCTTGCCTAGGTCTTCCTTGAAGCAAGCCTTTAGCTGCAATGATCTTCGCCTCAACTGATTTCCAGTCATTACTCCATCGCTTGCTAGCCTGATCGCGTAGAGGCTTTATTTGCGCATGCAACTCTTGGGCTGTTGTTCTAAGACGCTCAAATTCAAAGGGCGTCATCAGCAGATGAGACAGATTTCCTTTGCCCTCAAGTAGGCAAAAGTTTACCTTGCAGCCTAGCTCTAACCACGCTTTCAGCATCACACTCTCACTATTATCGAGAATGCAGTCTTTCTCACCAATTTTAGTTACTCCTATCTGGTCAGCAATGCAATATGCATCCAAACCATCTGGTCTTCTGAATAAGTGATAAAGCATTAGGGCGATTAGCTGCTCTCTTGCGTCTTTACTGAACTTTTTCACGATATCACCGAATTATTTTATTGCCTAGGTTTAGGGTAATTGGCTACCGTCCAAATTCGAATTAGAGTGTAATTTGATGTGTTCGTAAAGCTTTTTAATTAGCGGTTCAGCCTGAGCTGAACCGCTAATTACTAGCCGAACTAACGACAGAGTTGAGAGATCGAGTAGCCGATTAATTTTAGTCTGTTAGTGGCTCTAGCCCTCCATATCGCACATGCATTCCATATCCGCGGTAAAGCGGCACTATTGTCCCGCTCTCGTGGGCGTCAGATTCAAAGTTATGAACACTAGCAACAGACACTGAAGCAAAGTGACCCACATAAGACGAAAATCTTGAGGTTTTCTTTAGCTCCATAGCATACTGCGGGATGTCCGCCTCAAGTGCTGGGTATCTCACAGCATTTACCGCGACCCACTGTAGTGTCTTGTCTTTACCCTCAAACCTGATTGACGGATAGACATTCGGATTTCCCTCCCAGCTCGTTACGGTACAACCTTCTTTCTCTAGGTTATCGCGGACTATTTGAACAGCAAAGTCATGTAGCTCCCAGTCGGTCATCTCAATTTTCTCTTCGGTGATCAGCGCTGCTGGGTTGACGAGTTTTCGACTACGGGCATCGAGCAAGCCCCATCCCGGCTCCGCAGGCTCCCATGTCTCGCCCTGTCGCCGCATGGGCATTAGGCAGGCGTATCCATTACAGCCATCTGCAATTGCGAATAGGCCGTCCTCCCCGCCGGGGAAGTCTGTTCCACCAGAGGCGTCTAATAAGTGAATAAAGAAAAGCTGATTACCGAGTCGAAATGACAGGTGCTCGAGAAAGGGCGGATTAAGATGAGCCCTTATCCAACTATTAATACCTCCTTGACCTTGATTTTGTAGATGTAACCCGGCTGCTTGCCAGCAGTGCGCAAAGTCCTCAGTTACCTCAGCCATATGAATGTCATACATTTTGTTTCTCCAAGCTCTTTGGATTTCCGATTGAAATAGCTTAGTCTCTCGGCTCGTAAGGAATTTTTTTTCGATAGAAAAAATTTATGTGATCTACCTTATGGGGTGCGATCAGAAGATTGACACTTTTACGAAATTCCGTGAATTTCGTTTTATCGGTAAATCTTTGAGAGCGCAGCCCCACCTTCTCTAACCCCCAGGTTCCCCAGGGCGGCAAGGGCTCAGTGGCCAGTAGTTTTACGTTGAAGGTGCGAGCCTTTTCCCCCGAGAAACTTACGGGAACAGTTTGTTGAGAAAATCCCGTAGCTAACGTTTCCCAATTTTCCTGAATCAGTCTAAGAAGAATCTCAAGCTGCTCATTGCTTGGACGGCTAGCTGCTGGGACACTTTCCCCACTCCAGTCCCATTCTCGGGGATAGTTAAACTCGGAAACATAGTAAAAGTCTTTTTCAGTTA
>JACCDW011381908.1_pt1 | contig 12325 bp, 12 predicted proteins | sample 7449781 | NCBI WGS metagenome assembly JACCDW01 (sample SAMN15323449, study PRJNA562643) | freshwater metagenome | isolation source: river surface water | place: USA:Blue River Watershed | collected 2017-08-18
AATATTTCATAAATTATAAATAATAATATTTTATGAAATTTTATCCTGATTTTACATTTAATTTTACCAAAATACCTGCCAATTTATTCATATCAAAATTACCACCAGGTGGGTAACCATATAATTTGATATATTCTGAATATTCTGGTTTAACAGTAGCTTTGACTGTGGCTTTAACCTTACTTTCACCGAATAATGTACGTTTTTGTTTCATTTTATTTATCCAATCTTGCAATTTAATTGGATCATATAAAATTTCCAAATTTTTATTTGCCACACTTAATTTTGCTTCTGTATCTAATAATATATTATGTTGTAAAATAGATTGATATAATCCTTGTAATGAATCTGTAATACTTAACCTTAAATTTTCATAATCACCATATTTTCCTGCATCTGCTGATAATCCTGCTAGTTCCATTGAGTATTTATTATAAGCATCTTGTGTCATTACATGGGCAACTTCTTCAATATTACCATCTGCATATTCTTTTATTAATATACGAATTGTTCTTACATATAATGATAATTTTGTATACATATCAACTAGAGCTTTATATTTTCCTCCAGCATCCACGATAACCCCATTTAAACTATTAACATTTTTACTAAACAAAGTATTTTTTGCAAACATTTATAGTAATATATCATATTAGGTTATATTCTATTGTATAGTTTATAAAAATTTATAGAGACATAAAGTCTCTATATTTTTATGAATAGTTAATTTTATTAAATATTCATAAAATTGAATTACTTTTTTAATATATTATTTTAATCCCCCACCCCGGCGTTAATATAAATAAATAAATAATTATTTATTAACTCCACTCCTATAATTACATTCTTCAAAGCTAAAAAGTTATTACTCTATATTACTCTATATTACTCTATATTACTCTATATTACTCTATATTACTCTATAACATGTCCAAAACTACTAACTCAAAAGAATTTACCACTGTAACTGGTCGCAATACTAAACCCGTAACTAATACTAATAAAAATAATTCTATTAGTAAATTTTGCAGTGTTTGTAAAAATGCGGGAAAATCTGAAAAGGATTATACTAGCCATTTTCCCAAATCAAGTAATGGTCCTGATGGCGTGGTTATCTGCCCTACTATTCTTAGCAATGAATGTTCCTATTGCCATAAATTAGGACATTACAAACAACAATGCCCAGTATTAGAAGCTAAAAAGAATGGCACTTTATTACCAAAACAAAAAGAAACTATTGAACCTGAACCTACTCCAATTGTAAATAAAAAAGAAAATATTAAAATTTTTAAAACAAAATTTGAAGTAGCATTTAATTCTGATTCAGAAACAGAATCTGACTCCGATATTTCTTTAACTGAAAATAAATTACAAAATATTATTGAATTAGATACTTATGTTTATACTACTAAAATTTATACATATGATTATGCTGCCAGAAAATATTTTGCCGATAACGGTATTATTGATTTAAATAAATATAAATATGATCCTACTAGAGAATACGATATTATGCACGACTGGTGCGATTTTGAATATTGGGGTCTAGAAGATAACGATGATTAAAAATATATATAAAATAGAAAAAATAAAAAAAATAAAAAATAGAAAAAATAGAAAATAGAAAATCTATAAAAAATAGAAAATAAAAAAAGGAATAATAAAAACCTTTTTTTATTGCAAAAAAATTATATAAATAAAAAATTGATGGAGACGTAAAGTCGATATATTTTTTTATAAAGAAATATATATTGCTTTATAAAAAATTGAAATACTTTTTTAATTATATGATTAAAATTCCCCTTTTGTGTTATTATAAAATAGATAATTATTTATATAATTATTTATTATACAAAAGGGCCTCCCCTAATTCGTGCTATAAAAAAGTTATTAAAGCTCTCTCTCTCGCTCTCAAACAAATTACTCTATAACAATGTCCCGCAATATCAGTAAATTCTGCAGTGTCTGTAAAAACGCCGGAAAAAGTGAAAAGGACTATACTAGTCATTTTCCAAAATCAAGTAATGGACCAGATGCAGTTGTTATTTGCCCAACAATTCTTAACAATGAATGTTCTTATTGCCATAAATTAGGACATTTTAAGCAACAGTGCCCAGTCTTAGAAGCTAAAAAAAATGGCACTCCATTACCAAAACAAAAAGAAAATAAGCCTCAAAATAATGAAAAACTTATAAAAATCCCTGTGTCTTCTCTCTTCACTCAAAATAAATTGCCAGAAAAAAAAATAGAATCCTTATTACAAAAAAATAAAGAATATGTTCCCTCTCAAGATTTTATTAAATATTTAACAAAATATGAAGTAGGTCATGACTGGAGAGATGATGATTATTGGGAACTTATGGAATCAATATGAAAAAATAAAAAAATATAAAAAATAAAAAAATATAAAAAATAGAAAAATAGAAAAATAGAAAAATAGAAAAATAAAAAAATAAAAAATAAAAAAAATAAAAAATAAAAAATAAAAAAGGAAAATAAAAAACCTTTTTTATTTGTTATTGAAATATTATGTTTTTATAAAAATTAATTATAAAAACAAATTAAATATAATTTGATATATTTATATGATTACATAAAAATATATACTAATTAAAAATGACATGCCTAATAGAGTCATTAAAAATTAATGATTTATTAAATAAATGGACTCTTACAATAAAAAATGCAACAATGCCCTCCAAAATAGATATTAAAAATGATTTTTTATTTTCATCGGAGGAAATAATGTCTCGCTATGGAATTTCCAAAATTTCTTTCTTTGAATTTCACAATTATTTTGAGAAGTTTCAATCTATTCGTAAAATAAATACGAAAACCTCCATATTACAAAATGATTATTCTCTAGATTTTATTGTTCTTTTTTTATCTTTAATAAATCATTTTATAGATTCTCTAATGTTACTGCCAATAGAAACAAGATATAATACCATTAGTCTTACATATTTGGAAAAAGATCTAATGAGTTTCTATGGATATGATTATAATACTGTAATAAACAAACAAACTGCATATACTAATATAAAATTAAAAAATATATTGACAATTGGACATCTTAGAGAATGTTCACCAAATAATAAATATAAAAAACTATATTTTTCATAGGTATTATTGTAAAGGAATACAATTTTTTTTCAGGATTTCAGATAAAATAATCAATTTATTTTGGTCGAAACCTTCGCCTTCTGCGGGTAAACCATATAGTGCAATATAATAACTAAATAAGGGGGCTAAAGTGAATGTTTTTTGTAGACCAAATCTAGCTGTATCTTCTCCCCGAATAACTGGACGTTCATTTTTGTTCGATAAAATATCATCAATTGTTTGTTGAAGAGTTTCATTTTCCTGTTTTAATTGAGAATTTTCAAATGAAAGCCCATATGCATTTATTGCACCAGTTAATCCTTCCTGAGTTATTTCAAGAAGGGTTTTAATATACGTATTTGATGTGTTGAGCAACGTTTTGCCAACTGTTTTATATAAATTCAAATACTTTTGATAATCAGTCGGTATAAGTGAATATGTTCTATTTGCTAAATTTAGGGTATATTGTTGCTCAATAATTTTAAGTGTATTTAAGAAATCTTGCGAAAAAATAAATGAATTTATTTCAGATTGAACTCCTAATGGATAGAGAAGAGTTCTCTGTAAATTTTGAGAATTAGATATTAGAGATTTTGAATACATACTTTGCTATGTTATGATATTATAATTATTATAAAGTTGTATTTTATATTAATTTACATAAAATAATGGGAATTTCTGATTTATTTAATTCAAATACCTATTTTACAGGACAATCGATCAGTTTGAATCAAACAACATTAAATTCAAACGTAACATATACTAATGTGTGCTGTTCTTCTAATGGAAAATATGTTGCAACTTGTGTATCTGGCGGAAATATATGGATATCTAATGATTATGGAAATACATGGTCAGAAAAAAACACTAATAATCCAAATAAAAATTGGAAATCTATATGTATATCAGCTACTGGAAAGTTTATATATGCGTGTGAATCTACTAATAACTATATTTGGAAGTCGAGTGATTATGGAAATAGTTTTACATCTAACAATACAGTGCCATATACAATGGCCCTTATAACATGTTCTTCTGATGCACAATGTGTAATGCTATTTGTAACAGATGCAAATTCATTCGGTTATGTATATATATCTACCGATTCAGGAAATAATTATATTCAAATAACTGTTTCCGCATTCAAAAATGGTGCAATATCTAAAAACGGTAAATATTTGTTTTATACATTGAATAATGGACGTATTTTTTATTCGCATAATTACGGATTATCCGGAAATTGGTATACATCTGCAGTTTTAACTGACAATCCGAGTGGAAGTGCAATTAGTTCTAATGGTTCAATCGGTTACATATGTATATCTGGAAACTATATATATAGGTCAACTGATAATTGTTTAACATGGACACCTATAAAAAACGATGCTAGTTATAATTGGTCTTCTGTATCATGTTCTTCTTCCGGAAAATGTGTTGTCGCATGTACTTCTGGTACAACTTCCGGAACATTTATTGGAGGAAATATTTGGCTATCTTCAGATTTTGGAACAACATGGACAAATATATCATCAAATATTTTACTAAAAAATTGGACATCTATTGCTATAAGTGGCGGAGGTCAATATTTTTATTGTGTAACAATAAAAAATGGAACTAATGGAGCTAATGGACTTTATAAATATAGTCAAATTACTGATGTAGTAAATTTTGCGGGTTCTTCACCAGATATGTACGAAACAAATTTTTTAATAGACGGATCTGATAGTTTAGGTACAACGTCTGCATCGAGTGCAATATGGAGTAAAGTTGCGATGTCAACAGATGGAATTAAATTAATTGCTTGTAGAAATGATTCAAATGGAATTTATTATTCTAGTGATAATGGTTCAACTTGGTCACAGTCAACATCTTCTCCAAATGGATATTGGAGTGATTGTGCTCTATCTTATTCTGGACAATTTGCAATTGCATGTCAACAGTCAGTTACTAGTGGAGGAAGTGATGGAAATGTTTTTGTGAGTAGTGATTTTGGCGTTACATGGTCAAATAAAAATTCGATATTAGGATCAAAAAAATGGACATCAGTAGGAATATCTCTAGATGGACAATTATTAATTGCAGGAGCAAACACGAGTAATATTTGCATATCAACTGATTATGGAAATAATTGGAATTTATATTCTCCAAATATATTTTGGAATGGATTTGCAATATCATATGATAAAAAATATATATATGGGTGCAGTGGAAGTAATGGATATATTTATAGATCATTAGAATCTCAAAATACATTTTCTCCATTAACCACAGTAACACTTAATTTTACTTCTATATCATGTTCATATAGCGGACAATATATTTTATCAACCACATCTTCCGGAAATATTTATATGTCAAGTGATTTTGGATATTCATGGGTTAATAAATTGAATGATACAACGAGAAATTGGTCTGATATTTCCGTTTCTTATAGCGGAAAATATGCAGTAGCATGTGTAAATAATGGAAATATTTATTTATCGACGGATTATGGAGATACCTGGAATGATCAATCTGGAAATTTTGGAGGGACAAAATTATGGGGTGGAGTCACAATTTCATCTTCAGGAAAATATATATTTGCAACAGAACAAACTTCAACTGGAAAAATATATAAATATTCTCGATCACAAGATATTGGAGAATATATTGGTTGTTTTTCAGGAAATTATAATATAGGATATAAAATGACCAGCGGACAATATATTTTTAAAGAAAAAACTATTGGACATAAATTATTTGCTATAGCTGCAACGAGAAATTCATCGACAAATGATGGATTTGTTATTGGAGCTAGTGATTATATATACACATCGTCAGATTATGGTCAGACATGGACAAAACAAACAAATTCTGGTCCAAAAAATTGGGTAGATATTGCATGTTCTAGTGATGGAACCAAAATTGTTGCTATAGATAATTCTGGTGGTAGTGGATATATTTATACATCTACAGATTTTGGAGTAACTTGGACACAACGTGCAACTTCTCAATATTGGATTTCAGTTTGTTGTTCAAATAATGGAACGAAAATGTTTGCGGCAATTATCGGTTCAGGATCTATTTATTATTCAAATGATTCTGGCGTTACTTGGGTTAAAACATTATCTGGTGATAAGAATTGGTATAGTGTGAGATGTTCTTCTGATGGTTCAAAACGTGTAGCGTGTGTAGGTAATGGTAAACTATATATATCAACTGATACATCAGCTAACACGTGGACTGCAGTTGAAAATGATAGATATTGGAAAAATGTTGCGTGTTCAGGAAATGGAACATATATGTTGGCAACTGTAAATATTAAATATTCTACTTCTACTGCGAATCCTAGCACATATGATAATTATATTTATGTTTCATCTGATTCTGGACAAACTTGGAATAAAAAAGGAATAATTGGAGAATGGGTAGGTATTTCATCATCAGATAACGGAGATTTAATGGCTGCCGTACAAAATAATGGAAAAATATATTTGTCTATTGATAATGGAAATACATGGACAGAAACTAGTTATATCACAAATCGTTTTTTTATTTATATTGCAGAAAAAACACAGAAAACATATATTTATGTTCCAAATACAGATGCAGGATCGATATTTATAGGAAATTCTTCGTCAAACCAAGATTTGGGAGATATTCTGGCAATTACTACATAAAAAATTGATTCTCTTTTTATAAAATAATTTATATTTCCCCACTGGGCATTATTATTATTATTATTATTATTATTCTAAACCTTACGCTATAATTTACTCTATAACATGACTGCTATTTACGAATCTGATCGATATTTTACTGACTTGGAAAATCTAAAAAATACTCTAGATCAATACGGAGTTGCTATCATACCATCATTATTATCAGAAGAAGAATGTAAAGAAATGGAAGATGGAATGTGGAATACTCTAGAAACATGGACTAAAGAATGGGAACAACCTATAAAGAAAGACATACCTGAATCCTGGAAAAATATTAGAGATTTATTTCCAAAACATTCCATGCTTATTCAACAGTATAGCCTAGGTCACGCACAATTTATTTGGAATTTACGGCAGAATCCAAAATGCGTCAATATATTCGCGAAAATATGGAATTGCTCTCCAGAAGAATTACTAGTAAGCTTTGACGCCGCATCATTCCATATGCCACCAGAAACTACAAAAATCGGATGGCATAGAAAAACATGGTTTCACGCAGATCAGAGCTATATGAGACCAGATTTTGAATGTATTCAGAGTTGGGTCACAGCATTCGACGTAAATGATAATGACGCGACATTAGCAATATACGAAGGAAGTCATAAATATCATAAGGAATTTCAAGAAAAATTTGGAATAACTGATAAGGCAGATTGGTATAAAATGGAATCTCCGGAACAAATAGAATTTTATAGAGAAAAAGGTTGTATAGAAAAATATATTAGATGTCCAAAAGGGTCAATAGTATTATGGGATAGTAGAACATTACATTGCGGAGTTGAACCTAGAAAAAATAGAATATCTCCAAATTTCAGATGCGTAGCATATTTGTGCTATATGCCCAGAGAAAAGGCTGCAAAAAAAGATATTACTAAAAAAATAAAGGCTTTCGAAGAAATGAGAATGACTAGTCATTGGCCCTGTAAAATAAAATTATTTCCAAAAATGCCTAGAACATATGGAGCAACAGTAAAGCCCATAACTGAACTCCCAAGACCAGAAATAAATGAATTAGGTAGAAAACTTGCTGGATATTAGATAATAAAAAATAAAAAATAAAAAATAAAAAATAAAAAATAAAAAATAAAAAATAGAAAAATAAAAAATATATATATATTTGTAAATTTGTATATATTTTTTTACACTAAAGAAATCACTTTGTCTGCAGTTTCGAGTGCTCCTTCCATCCACTGCTGATTTTTTTCTGAGTAATGTTCGCCACATACAAATATTTCGTCAATTTCAAATGGTTGAATTATACTTTCTGAAATTTCTTTACTATTAGCATTTAATCCCCAGTAACCGACACCACATCCCCAATAAAAAATTTTCGTATGTTTTGGAAAAGGAATAATTAAATCTGATCCCTCAAATATTTCGAGAAGAAGTTCGTGTATTTTATTATTTACTTCTTGAATTCCCTTATTAGAATATAATCTATTCCAATAATCTGCAAATTTATTATCTGTATAAGAAATCATAATAGTTCCATTTGTATAATCATACGGTATTACCATACGTAATGCATTATTTGTAGTAAATTTTGTTAATTTTTCAAACCATAAATCGCCATTTTTGTCTCTATCAAACTGTGTATAAATTCTACATAAAGATCCGCATTTTATCTTACGCAATAAAGGCTTAATTGGTCTAAACAAATCTAGGATTTCTAACTCTTGTTTTGGTAATGCACATATGCATTTTTTTCCCAATAAAATTTTATTACGATTTTCAATATGAATTTCTATAAAAATTTGTGATGGATTATTCTCTGCATTAACTGGAACAATTGCAGATATATCATAATTTTTGGCAATTTTTACGTTGGGATTTTTCTCTAATATTTGTCCTAGTTTTTCTATTACTTGGCTTAATCCTCCATTTAAATAACAAAATTGCGATTCTTCTCCATACATTGTTTCTATTAAATTAATACAATCATAAGAATTCATTAGAACTAATTCAGAATAATATCCAAAAGAATCCTTTATTAGTTCCATTTCTGTTTTATGTAAAATGTTTAGCGAGTATTCCAAAAAATTAAGCCTTCTTAATTTTTCTGGAGACTCCATTTTACTTGCATTTACCACTTTAAATAATAGTTCAGTTATATTAGGCATATCAGGAGTTATTTGATAATCATTAATAAAGTCAGAATTTATTATTTTATCAAAATTTTCTTCAGTTGCAGGAGTATTTTTCAATACTTCATTGTATTTTTTAATTTTATTTTTTCTAAATACAGTTGTATTCTGTTTATTTAATTTATATTCTTTATATTCTAATAGAGAAGAATAATCACTAGGAATATATGTAATTCCTGTTTTTGTAGTTTTTTTTATTTTTTGTTTCAATCCTAATTCTTCAATTAATTTAATTAATCTAGTATGTTTCGTTGAAAAACGCCCAGCACCGGCTTCAACATGCATATATTTATCATTATAAGTGTAAATTCGTCCTCCTATATTATTTCTTTTTTCTAATACAATTATTTTATGAGAAGGATATTTTTTGGATAATTTATATGCTGAATATAATCCAGAAATTCCTCCCCCAATAATTATAATATCATATATCATTTTATATAATATTATTATACATTTCCTGTATACGTAAAAAAACAAATCATCTTTCTTTTTCCTGAAAAACGATTTACAGCGGGTCCTCCAATATTTACTTCTGATGTCTGTAACATACGGGTTAATTGAGTATCAACTGTATATCCATTTTCCATTAAATAGGATAAAATTGCCGGAATATCATCTGAAGATGCAACTGTGTCATTACTTCTAACAAATGCTGAATATCCATTGGCAACCATACCTTTTCCTACTGGATATTTCATTAACACATGCATACAATTTGAGAAGGGATTACGTCCAAATCCTTGTCCTCCATAAAATGGAGATGCAGATTGAAATTCCGATAATTTTGGAGCACTCATTGTCGAGACCATTTCCGCAAGAGGTCCATCTGGAATATTATTAAGAGTTATTACATTTTGATAATTTTTATAAAAAGTATTTAAAATTGGCTCTAGATACATAACCGTTGTTTTTTTTGATTGAGAAAATATACTATCTGACATTATAATTGAATTTATTGACATATGTTTATATTATTATTTTTTCAAAAAAATTGATTCATAATAAGAACAATAAAATCTTCTCTACTTCATTATAAAAAACTGTAATATAATAAATAATTTCTCTATAAATAAAATGTCAACTAATCTCATTGCAAAGCATTCTTTAAAGACTACTACTCTATACAATGTTATTTCTAATAATTCTAATACTATTATATTTATTTGTTATTTCATTATTTGCGTATTATATAATTATTGGGCTATTAATTACATATCAGATTATTTTAACTCTGAATCATTAGAATTATCTTCTGAAATAGACTATAATAAAACCGAAATACAAAATGTTTTACTTGCGAGAAAATATTTAAAAATAGTTCATCCAAATGAATTTAATGATTTAAATTTAATATTTAATGAATATGAATATTATAATGCATTATGTATCGTAATAAATTCAATGACTATAATTTTTGGATATTTATCAAATAAATATATCGATGATTCGCATGGTTATTTCATTGTTTATATCTTTAATCAAATAATAAAAAGTATACTTGGAGGAAAAGTTATATATAATCGCAATAAAATATCTAATAAATATGAAAAAGGTATTTTATATCCTGAGTTAGGATTTTATATTATTGAAGGAATAACTGTATTTTCATCAGGAATAACTATAGCTATGGGTACATTTTTGGTATTGTCAATAATAATATTGGGATTATTTGATTTTATAAATTTAATATGGGATGAATTAGTAAAATGTGCAAAAGATACAAAAATAGAATATGTTGAAACCAAATATAAAACAATTCAAGAATTGGCTGAAGATTTATAAGAAAAATTGGAGAAAAATTATATATTTTTAAAAACAATATAAAGAAAACCATTGTAAATATTGTATAAAAAAGGCAGAAATGCTTTTTTTTATTGCCCCTGTAGCTCAGTGGTTAGAGCATCAGTCTTGTATAAATAGAGAAAACCTAGGTTTCCTCTAACACCTTCCTTTTTTGGTGATGGGTTTCCATACCGAAGGTAAAGGAGGGTCTAAAAGGGAACCATTGGTTCCCTTTGGGCGAACTGGAGGTCGAGAGTTCGATTCTCTCCTGGGGCTTAGTGGTCCTGTAGTGTAGTGGTTAGCACCGGAGACTTTGAATCTCCTAACGTGGGTTCGAATCCCGCCAGGACCTCTAATGTATATGTATGTCTTATATTATTTATTCGTATAAATAATATAATATTTTTATCTATATATAAATATGCAAAGTTTTTCTTCAAAAAAAATAACTTTAAATACAAATAATGAATTACCATTTGACATGGAAATGATTGTGGCATGTACACCATCTGGTCTTATTGGAAATAATGGTTCTATGCCATGGCATATACCAGAAGATTTACAAAGATTTAAAGATATTACTGAAAATGGTATTGTTATAATGGGTAGAAAAACATTCGACAGTTTACCGGGAGGTAAATTAAAAAATCGGATAAATATTGTTATTACTAGATCATTCTTCTCGATTGAAATGAATAATTTAGATAGTGATATAATTTATGCAAATGAAAATACAATAAATACAATATTACAGGCTATTTGGGAAAAAACAAAAAAAACAGTATTTGTAATTGGAGGTGCGGAAATATATAAGATGTTTTTTCATAGATGCAAATATTTTTATTTTACGTTTATTTTAGACAATAGCATTACAGGGGATACATTTTTGGATAAAACAATTGTAAATATTCCTTTTAATAAAGAATATAAAAAAATACAGGAAAGTTCCGTTATGAAATCAATAAAAAAAAATATGGAATTCAAATATGTTACTTACAAAAGACTATAATAAAATATATTACAATATTATATAAATGTATTATTCTCAAATTAAAAATTTATTATTTTTTTCATTAATTTTGGGAGTTATATTAACAAGTATAACTTATTTTATTGACCATGAATATAAGAGAAAAGAAGCGCAACTTTCAAAATTAGAATATTTTAAATTATATGTAAATAGATTTTTTCATTTTATCATATCTGGCATATTTGCATTTTATATATTTTTTATTAGATATGATATAAAATATGATATATGTTATTTATTATTTTCTAGTTTCATAATAGTTCATTGGTATTTGATTGGAAATGGAGAATGTGCAATAAGTTGCCATGAAAAAAAAATATTAGATAATAATTATAAATGTGGAGATACAACAAATGATTTATTTGGCGATATTATTTTTAATAAAATAACAAATTCTCAATATCTTCCCATACATGAAAAAAAAATATCGTATATTTGGCAATTAAATATTTATTATATAGTTTTCCGTATTTTTTATTATAATTTTATTTTTCCAAATGCAAAAATATTCTCAAATATAATTAGATAAATTGATAAATTATCTGCAAGATTTTATGTATAAA
>JACCDW011860120.1_pt1 | contig 12323 bp, 14 predicted proteins | sample 7449781 | NCBI WGS metagenome assembly JACCDW01 (sample SAMN15323449, study PRJNA562643) | freshwater metagenome | isolation source: river surface water | place: USA:Blue River Watershed | collected 2017-08-18
AGTTTGGTACGAGTAGCCGGACTCGAACCGGCACGTCCAAAGGACACAAGATTTTAAGTCTCGGGCGTCTACCTATTCCGCCATACTCGCACAAAATCAAAAATATCTAACGATGAGAAAGAACATAGAGAACTTCTTTCGTCACTCTCTATGTTCTCAATATACGACATGTTAGGATGAATGTCAAGAACTATTTTCAAAAAAATTGGCACGGGTGGAGAGACTCGAACTCCCGACACTCGGTTTTGGAGACCGATGCTCTACCAACTGAGCTACACCCGTGTGTTATTAGTCGTGTAACGGAATCTCTGTAAGATCATGCTCACGATCCAGATATTTCATATCGATATGAACAGGATCCATTTCCTTGAGTGATTCCACCACATCATACGGGTCCAATGGACCACACGTATATACATCTAACTTTACCATTGCAGGTTCATCCTCGTCCCAGATATGCATAACGATATGACTAGTTTCGATAATCGTAGCACAAGTAAGTCCTCGATTACCTTCCATTTCGCTGTAAACAGCGTAAGGTCCCATAAGGACCTTCATACCAATGCGTTCAATTAACGCGGGCATCCACTCTTTGGATACCTTATCCGGACAAACTAAGGGATTCTTTACCTCGGCACGGACAATAAGATGTTTGTGAAATAGAGCCAACTCATAAAACCTTTCTTCTTCAATTTTACTGTCAGACAGTGAATAATTATTTATCACATAAAATAAGACTACACATATTATGTGTAGCCTTACTTTACTATCTTTCTATTTCACCAGCTTGGTCGAAGCAATTTAAGTTCTTGTTCGCTATAGCAACGTGCTTGTGCCTGCACTCCCTTATCAAACGCCTTAGCATATAGATATTGAAGTGCTACTTCACACTGTTCTTTATTAACAAATGTTTCTGTATAAAACTTGAAGCTATCTTGTGGTGGTGTAGTGTTCCACAACGCAGCAATTAAAACCCACTTCATAACAGTGTCTTTCTATATATGGTACCCGGGGACGGGATTGAACCGCCGACATTCTCGGTGTAAACGAGACGCTCTACCACTGAGCTACCCGGGCATGGTCGGGAATGTAGGATTCGAACCTACGACCCCCTGCTCCCAAAGCAGGTGCGCTACCAGACTGCGCTAATCCCCGGTCTACCTAATGTTTTGGTGGAGACTAGGGGGTTCGAACCCCTGACCTACGGCTTGCAAAGCCGTCGCTCTACCAACTGAGCTAAGTCCCCACTGAAACATTATAGATGTATATTTATACGCTGTTAACTCGTAACTAAAAAATGGTGTCCCCGGCAGGGCTCGAACCTGCAACCCCAAGCTTAGAAGGCTCGTATTCTATCCAGTTGAACTACGGAGACAATCTCTTTGTTACTTTACTAATATAGTACTAAAGTCGGTAAATGTCAACCGATAATTTTCCAATCTTTAATAAAATGGGCATTCTTTAGTACTTTAGTTATTTCTTCCTTATTAGTATATCTTAATGTCCCCATATTAATATAGCCAAACGCTATCTTAGGATCATCAAAAGCATAGATATTATTAAGACTTGTTTTTTCTAAAAAAAGCTTTAAAAAAGTTTTGTACTCAGATTCACTATATGGATCATCATAAAATCTTAATGTATGATATGCAGTTATTTTAGACTGAGTAACTATTTGATCAACCGGACAATCAAAATCTCTTGATTTAAGAATTTCTAATAAATGTCTTCCAACATGAGGATAATGAAGGCACAAATCACCGAACTTCCGTGAAGCAGAAAATAATGTATAATCTGTTTCAGATAGATCGTAATTAAATGTGCTTTCCGGAAGCATACCTAACCAAATGAATTTTTCTGTATTGCGATCAACATCTTCTAGTTTATGTATGATATCATTAAATTCTGTTAGCCATTGATTGCGTTCTACAGTTGTTTCATGCTTTTCTAATTCAGGAAAATGTATGTGCAAGCAATTTAATAATTCTTGTAAATTATTACCCCATTCTTTATTAGGCAAATCTACAGGCAAATCAAGATTTTTAACTAATACTAAAAGTCGTTCTATCAATTTAGTTGGATCATTATCAACACCATGCCATGGATCAAAATTTTTCCTAAGTGAGGTGACATCTGTTTTACTCATTATGTCAGCCCAAAGTTGAGCAGGTCTGTGGGACTCTATATCATACACTAAAGTATGATTAGAAATCCCATCAGACAAACATAAATGATATTCTTTGTACATATTAAAAAATGGTGCCGGATATGGGATTCGAACTCATGACCTACCGCTTACAAGGCGGTTGCTCTACCACTGAGCTAATCCGGCGTTAACTGGCTCCCTGAGAAGGATTCGAACCTCCGACCAATTGATTAACAGTCAACTGCGCTACCGCTGCGCCATCAGGGAATAAACTGTATACTTTTATTTAGACTCAATATAGCAGCTTGACAAATAAATGTCAAGCCGCTAATTGAATGATTCTACTGTGTTTGGGCACACCACTCATCAAGTATTCCATTTGATCCGCAAGAATATTGCGGTTCTGTAGGATCATGTTTTCGTAGTGGTTAGGTTCATATGGAATATAAAGAAGTTCCATACGACTTTCCTTCAAACTCTTACAACCTTTCTTTTGGTTGCAGGGAATGCAAGAAGTAACAACGTTAGTCCATTCATCAAGACCGCCGTGGAATCGAGGCACAATGTGGTCTCGACTCAACTTCTGATGATTACTGTGATGACTACCACAATAACCGCAGATGTTTCGGTCACGAGCAAATAGAGTTTTATTAGTCAAGATAACCTTGTTGTGCTTCTTGAAGTCAAAACCTTCACCCTTAATAGCAATGATACTAGGAGTTTCGAGATAACTCTGTGTGCCATCGATTTGATAGCCACCTCGATATCTAGCGATTACATCACCGAGACTCCAGGCAACCAAGTTTTTTGCATGATAGCTAATCGCTTCATCGTGGGTAACCCACGTTCTTGGGATACCTGAAATATCTAAGGCTAATACCGCCATAAAAGCTCCTGTCTATAGTTATTTAGATAGTATATATTATATACACTATGATTGGACTTAATGCAACCAAAATTTATAAATAAATCTTTAGTTCAATGTAAAAATGTTTTTTTGAAAAGAATCTACTGTAATCTCTACAGGATTACCAGTGAGATACGAATATGTTGCATCTTTTAGAACATGATGATTTTGTTCTTCAAAATGATTCATCCTAAAATCTCTACCATGCTTTCCCATAAAATCCCAAATGCTTCCATCTGCAATTTCATTGTTACTTGCTTCCCATAGTAAACAGTTGATATGATTATCAAAACTTTTTGCAATGGGAGTTTCAGTATCCCAACCACTGATAGAAACAGTTTTGTTAGGTAATGAATGCAATGTGGACAATAGCATAAATCTTTGTGCTAATATAAGATCATCATTTTGTAATAGAAACCAATCTTTATAGAAATTTTTAAACCTGTTGAAATGCTCATCCGGTTCTTTAATTTTATCTAATTGATTCCTATACTTTTCTGATTGTTCGTCACGGAATACTTTGCCATAAGCTAATGCTGCCCATCTAGGAACAAAATCTTCTGCAATTACCGGACTTCGTATAGTCGATGTGCATACAAACACAATATGATCGTCAGGGCTGTATTCGTCACTATTCAAATACTCAAAAAACTTTAAAGTAGAATATTCAAATGAACTACCATGAACACCATAGGTCTTGTATGTGGTTCCTAACTCTTCGGCTAACATCTTAAACCAAGGTGTATGATCACCTTCATGCCATTCACTCGCAAAGCTATCACCAAACAAAACTAACATATATTATTCCTCTATCCATTTAATCGTCTCTAATACTTTTAGAAAGTCGGAACGATGATCTTCATTCCAAACCATATAAAGAATCCACTGCTTAGTCCCCTTAAGCAATAAGGGGCCAGCCGGCTCCATGGGATGAATTCTAAATCCAGGCTTGCCATAATGTTTACCATCCTCAAAATAATATTTTGGATAGTTTTTAGGGTCGTTAATCTTCAAAAATCCAGGAATAAACCTTTTATTATATTCATTAGCAGAGGAGAAAGCACCGTGTCTTCCTTCTTCCATGCTAATATCAATAGACATAGTATGTATGTCACCGTGGACTCTAGGTAGAACCACACCCGGAATAGTGTAGCTGCGGGAACTTAAGTGCGTCATATATTGATCAATATCTGATACGCTGAAACCGCCGCCACATAAGATATCGTCATCTTCTGTATAGATGATATAGCCATTACCTTCTCCGTCATAGCGTTTTTCTATGTACAATAGATATAGGAAACTTGCTGTGTTGTTCTCCCAATCTATGGGAGTCATATTGGCTGCTCCCGGACGAGAATCGCCAATTGCATGATTACAAAAAGGTAATAGTCTATCTATAGGATAGCTACTATCAATTCTTAATAGCTTTTTCATAAAACCTAGCTTTGCGAATGTTCAATCTTTTTCTGCATTCATCAAGGTCTTCGTAAATCATAGTCTCAAAGTTTTCACTTAAAATCCATTTAGCTTTCTTACCATGATAGAAGGCTTCTATTATGCTAGCGACTTTTAATGGATGAAACTTTACCTTAACAAAACCAACAAGAACTAAGAATCCCCATTGTAGAGCACCTGTCTGTGCATAACTAAATGCAGTTAAACTAGCTTCACCAAATGTATCCATCTTGTATCCAGTTAATGTATGAAACAAGTCATGGGTATCTCTATAGCGTCTAGACATCCAAACATAAGGATGTTTCATGTTAATCCACGCTCTGTTTCGTTTTCCGCGTTGACTATACTTGATTACCATTTCTAGCGAATATTTCTGACTAGTGAGAAGAGTATGTCCTACGCTTCCCTCAGGGCACTCAGGCAGCTTGCTATACAAGTCTGTGAACTCGGGCATGTTACATGCTATTTCGCCGCCCTCCTGCGTTGTCAATAATCGTTCATACGATCTTTTTAATGCAGGACCGTTTAACGCATGGGCTAATGCTAGTATATGTTGTGTTTTAGTATGATCTTTAAGAATTGTTAAAGCAAGTTTTGCTGCTTCTTTCCATCGGATTGAAAAATCCAGCTTAGTCATGTATACACTCCAGTTGAAAAGACCTCAAAATATTTATCTGGTCATTGGTTAGGTCATGCCAAAACCTTTTCAACTCTTTATCCGGATCGCTTTTACACAGTGTCTTAAAGAAAACACCTTCATCTGTAACATCATATAGATATACATCTTGACTACTTAACAACAAGTAATTAAGTTTACCTTGATGTTGCATAAGTTTTAACAGTAATCCTTGCTTAATATCTTCTGCGCCAGCAAGGTCTTCGTCGTAATTGATAGATGATGCTGCTTTCTTAGAAATGATGACAAATCGGTTGAACAAGTTATCATATTCGACTGAGGTTCGCCTAATCTTTGCAATATGTAAATTGAACTTCTTATAGTTTTTAGGATCAATGTTTTCAAATCCTCGATTGAAATAAATTTCATGCTTTTGCCAATCTTCAACTGACATTTTTTCGGCGTGTAATAATGTCAGACCGTTAATCAATCCAATAAGGTCAGCATTTTTATCTTTAGTGATGGTTGTTAATTTATCAACCGCGTTCGGTAATAACATATCATCGCCGTCGACAGGTATCACATGTGTAAACTCAGTAGATAAGAAATACTTGATAAGTTCATTCTTACCTCTACCTGGCTTACCGTTACTTTCAGTAATGACTGCTTTAACTCCATACATGTTTGATAACACTACTGCAAGATTCTTATATCTTTCATCTAATGTGTTAATAATAACCACAATGTTAGATATAGGAGCCTGTGACAATACAGACTGAATGCAACGCTCTAGCTTATCAATTTTTTCAGAAGTTAAGATAGCAATTAATGTGTTCATCATGTATTTACATAGATTAGTATGGTGCCCAAGAAAAGACTCGAACTTTCACGGATTTTCATCCACAGCGACCTCAACGCTGCGTGTCTACCAATTCCACCACCTGGGCAATATGGTACTCCTACTTGGATTCGAACCAAGACCGTCCCCTAATCTGGGCTCCGGGATATAAATCCGGCCGCTCTACCGTTAAGCTACAGGAGTATTAAAGTTTGAATGTGATTGCAAAACTTAATGTATTATCCTCTCGCCAGTCCTTTGTGTATAGGTCTTGAAGCGAGAAACTTAGTCTATCAGATAACTTGTATTTGACTTCTGCTTTATTCTGAATAAAAGTTCTAGAACCTTCTTCAATCAAAAACTGATTTGATACTGTTACAGTTTTGTTTAGTTTATGGCTAATCCAAAGACTTTCACGAACTACTACATCACTGTAGCTATCAGTACCATGTTTGTAACCAACGCTGATTTCATTCGAAATCTTTGTTTTATCGTTCTTTACAATGCGATATCCATGTCCAATACTATAAACAGCCTGATCTTCTGAGAATGTTCTCGGATCGTGTCTATAGCGAACACCTGCTTGTACATAATGTTTAGGATGAATGTCTTGATTGATTTTTGCGAAAGCATTGATTTGCTCTCTGGATGTTACTCCATTAGCACTTTTGTACAATACATCTGTTTCGAAGCTATATTCTCTGGGGCCAGTATCAGTGACATGCTTGAAAGCACCAGTAATAGTAATGTTGTCATCATTGATGATCGTGCCACCAATTGATCCTGTTGTTTCTCTCTCAACCTGAGCATATGCAGGGAAAGAAAAAGCTAAAGCTAGTGTGAGTATAAGTTTTTTGATCATACTGTATTTATCAAAATGGTGCTCTATACAGGAGTCGAACCTGTTATCTCCGGGTTACGAATCCGGCGCATCGCCAGCAATGCTTATAGAGCATTGAAATGGTGCCCGTAGAGGGAATCGAACCCCCACACCTTTTGGGTACCTGATTTTGAGTCAGGCGCGTCTACCTATTCCACCATACGGGCAAGAAACTGGGCCCGGGATATTTTACTAGCATACGGGCGGCGCTAGCCGTTTTGTTTACAATGCCGAATCTGACATCCGGTTTAATACGGATCTCTATCTAACATTGGTTCAGCAGACGGTACTGCTTGTCTGTATCGGTTCAGCAGTTCGGGTTCTTGTTTATAGACCCTCATAGTGTGCCTTGAAGCATCGTTCTAGACCAATGCTTCTTCCGAACTATGGTGCGAGTGAAGGGACTCGAACCCCCACGGTGTGAACCGCCAGAACCTAAATCTGGTGCGTCTACCAATTTCGCCACACTCGCAATCTCTTATTTATACTGGTGCCTAGAGACGGGGTCGAACCGCCGACACTCGGTGCTTCAAACCGATGCTCTACCAACTGAGCTACCTAGGCAAAACTTTATAACAATGTCAAAGACCATATTCTTTATAGCAAACTTTTGCGTATTTGTCAAGCCTTTGTTTTTAAAATAAATATAAAAATGAAATCTATCTATGAATCTTACTATAAAAATTATGCTAACGAAAAAATACAATGGTTAATCGGTGATACACAAGCCCAATACAAATACAATCTCGAACATCATTATAACCAGATGACCGAGTTAGGCTGGGTTGATTCTGATATCACCTATAAATTTAATTCGTTTGGTTTTCGTTGCGAAGAATTTACTGATGCTCCTACTGCAATGTTTTTAGGGTGCAGTCATACTGTAGGAATAGGATTACCTGTAGAATCTATATGGGCAGAAATAGTTGCAACACAACTTAAATTAAAATGTGCAAATTTAGGTCAAGGGGGAGGTTCAGCCGATTCTTCTTTTAGGCTATGTCATGGTTACATAGATATAATAAATCCAAAAATTGTAATTTATTTGGAACCTCCTTCTGGAAGATTTGAACTTTTTACTGGAGGGCGCCCAAAACCCTATGGTCCTTGGGGGATGAATGTAGAATCCGATGACCAAAAAATTTATAGATTATGGGGAATGGATGAGAACAACAGTATTCTTAACCAAGAAAAAAATTTGTTAGCGATAAAACAATTGTGTGCAAATAGAAATATCAAGCTGATGCATATTAGTTGGGTAGACATAGAACAATTGGGTGACCTAGCACGAGATTTAGGTCACTTCGGAAGATCAACACATTGTAAATTTGCACACAAACTACTCAATATTATTTAGATTTTTGGTAGCCCGAACGGGTTTCGATCCCGCTTCTTCTCCTTGAAAGGGAGGTATCCTAGCCACTAGACGACCGGGCCATATTATGGTGGAGCCTAAGGGGATCGAACCCTTGACCTCAACACTGCCAGTGTTGCGCTCTCCCATCTGAGCTAAGGCCCCAAATACATTAATATCTTGTGAAAAATGATAAATAACTACAGATAGAGGATTTTAAAATGAAGAAATACGTATTACTTGACAAAGATTTATCAGTGCTTGCAAATGAAGTGGATTCTTATCTACTAGCAAATGGTGCTGATTCCCCTTCATATGTCTTGCAACTTTATCACACCATTGGTGCAACAGAAGATTTGGTAGACAGTATTCCTTCTCTTGCTGATGCATTCGCTGACGAAGGCCTAACAATAAAAGGCATCGGACATTGGCGTGTTGACAATGTAATTCGCGGAATTCCTGCAAGTCTTTCTCTACTGATCGTTCCATTAAAAAATACAGAAAACTCTACTTTTCATTTGATGGATTTAAAGCCCGATGCTCGTCCTTATACCGAGTACTCACTTAATCATGATTACTATGACAGTAGAGATTGCACTTCATTAGAATCTTTTGAAATCACTGATCCAATTTTTGTATGCGAAGATACTCTACATGCGATTGAAAATTCAGATAGTGACTTGGCAGAATTTATACTTATCGCATTTAATGAAGATACCTCTAGTTACTTCGCAGAATAATTGGTCGGGATAGCAGGATTCGAACCTGCGGCCCCAAGTCCCCCAGACTTGTGCGCTAACCTGACTGCGCTATACCCCGTTGATTTGGCGCGGTCACTGTTTTTCTATACTGGGGCTACTTTCGGAAGGTAGTCCATATATGTGACCGCATAAGAATGGAGCCAGCGGCAACGGTATTTTCGTCACTATTGTAGTGGGTATCACTCGCCGGCATAAAATGGTGCGTGATGAGAGATTTGAACTCCCGGCATCGGTCGAGTCAGGACCGCGCTCTACCTCTGAGCTAATCACGCATGGGGTGAAAGACGGGACTCGAACCCGCGACATTCGGTATCACAAACCGACGCTCTAACCAACTGAGCTACAATCACCATAATTGGCATACGCTGTAGGAGTCGAACCCACGCTAACTGGGTTGGAACCAGTCGTGCTACCGTAACACTTAGCGTACATGAAATTGGTGCAACCAGAAGGATTCGAACCTTCAACCTTCGGTTTCGTAGACCGACGCTCTATCCAGTTGAGGCTATGGCTGCATTATAGGTTACTGAGTGGTTGCAACTCCACCGAGGATTCGAACCCCGTAACTCCCCTCTCAGGTCGTTAGGCTTATCCGGCGCCATGGCACTCAGTATTTTGTAATTGGTGGTCCCTGAGGGATTCGAACCCCCGACATTCTGTTTCGAAGACAGACGCTCTATCCAGCTGAACTAAGGGACCGAATATTATTCTAGTGGCAACGCCGTCCACATAATGATTGCTCTTTTGACAGGAATACCTCGACTTTTAAAATCATCGCTGGTATGAAACTTATATCTACTTGCAACAAGTAGATCACCTTTCTTCCACGGAAAGATCGTTTCTATAGAAAAGTATCTCATAAGCTCTCGGCGCTCGTGAGTAAAATACTTCTCATAAGTTTCGTCATCAATTGCATCAAGTGGTTGAGCATTATTATCTCTAATCCAATCATCAGGAATTTTAGTTTTTTCGTATGATTGATCGAAAATGATAGTATGAGAATCGTAAGTATCTAATGGTAGCACACATGTATATGCGCCAAAATGACCTTCATCGATACCATACTGACCATAAATACCGTCGGTATGTGTTTTATAAGGATCGATTGCATTTAAGACATTACACACACCTATATATAAATTAGGTCCAAACTTGTCCGCCATTCTAGTTTTTATAAGTTCGGATGATTTAGGTAGGTAATAATCCGTAGTATCAGCAAAAATGCTTTCCATAATTCTTTCTGTCTTACCGTTGATTACGATAGGACCGCGGCAATTTGGATTATCATTAATCTCATTATTAATGATGTCGATGTCATCATCACTTAGAAAATTTTCTATGATTTTTGTAGGTACTACTGGTCTTTGTGTCATACAGTATTTATTTCTAATATTAAACACATGATAAAATAAGAAATGGTGCTGTCGGTGAGGATTGAACTCACGACCTCTTCATTACCAATGAAGTGCTACTACCACTGAGCTACGACAGCATCAACATATTTATAACAGAATCAGATATTAGAAATATTTGACCAAATATCCTCTGCTAATAATTTATTAAAAGTTTTTCCTCCATGTTCCAAATCTCTTGCTGACTTATTAGCTGACAACATTAAAAACATTTTAATAGGAATGATATACGAACTTACACCAAATGATTTGGTCAACTGACTCAACATACTTTCTAACATTAGAGATTTTGTTTTATTGTATTCTAACATATCAGATAAAACAATGAAATTACCTATAGTTTCTTCGTTTGACCACGGCCCATTAAAGGTTGTTATTGAGTTTTGAGATATTAATGGAAATCGATCTATTCCAGTTTTTTGAAACACAATAATCTTAGGAGGATTAAAGTTAGTGAGTAACCAAACTAAATTGAAAAAACTAACTTCATTAGAGGAGGCTCCCAAACCCATGTTATAAACAGGAATACCTGCTAGTTTTTCAAGCTGATAAGAGTATGTATCTTCATGATGAATTCCTGTACCCATAGTATGAGAACAACCTATTGTTACAATATAAGGTTTATCGTGAATGTCTTGTAGGAAATGATGATTTCTAAAACCATATTCATCATACTTGTATGTCAATGTGTCTAATGAATCATAGTATTCCCAAGATTCACCTAATTTTAGTTTGTTCTTGGTAAATTTTTCTTCTGAGTCAAGGCCGTAGAAACGATATGTAGAGTTTCCTGCTAATGAGATTCTATTTCCATAGAAGGTAGGAGAAGGATGTTCTAGCATCTGTTTAACCTTAAATTTCTTTGGATGCCCCCCTAGGGCTCGAACCTAGATTGACGGAGTCAAAGTCCGCTCTCTTACCATTAGAGGAAGGGGCAACATCAAAGCAAGTGTATTATATATGCTTTGTCAAACATTGTCAAATATTTTGGATGCCCGACTAGGGCTCGAACCTAGAACCTACTGAGTCAGAGTCAGTCGATCTACCAATTGATCTACCGGGCAATATATCATTCATTATTAGAAAACACTCAACGGTGCCTGTCGGTTTACAAAGCCGGTGCAATTTTTAACAATGAATGTTTTCAAATAATGAATGTGAATAACAAGATGTGTGGTCTTCACGGGCGCCCCACTTGGGCGTCGGCACTGTTTTGTAAATCTTGATATAGGTTAGCCTTTTGTTGACAAGCGATCTATGTTGTCCGGCATTTCGGACTTGACCGCTTGAAGAGGATCATCATGTCCTCTACTGATAAGTTTTTCACTCCTTACTAGGGAGATCCATCGTTACCACCGCCCGTTCATTTTTTATAGTGCTTTGCAGCCTCGTTCCGACTTGCACTGTTAAAAGGAAAACCCCAAGAACTTTTGTTCCCGGGGCCAAATAAACTAGTTTATACTATGTCTACTTTATGCCCCGGATCCCCATTCAATTGAATTAAAGGTACCGCGATCACTTGTTGGATATACCACCGCACCCATACCCAATGAGGTTAATTGTCCCCAAAGTGTATGCTGTTTCAGCGTTATGTTACAAGTGTTAGTATTCATAGTAAGTTTATTTAGTCCTGGTTAAAAATAATGCATTTTAACGGCTAGTTTTTCAACTTTTCGTCAATCTGCGCTACATTTACTCTTATATATCATTCTAAAAACATTGTCAAGAAAAAAATCGCCGTTAAATAAAATAATGAACTTTGACTCTTTCTCTCACGGACAAATCCAAAGCAAAGTGTGGCTTTGCAAAGAACTTGAACGATTTGTACACGCTAACCTAAAAGTTGCTGTATTAGGTAGCTGGTACAATCTCGTTGCGTTTATGCTTCTTACACGGAATCAAGATAGGTATCAATACATTTTGGGTATAGACCTTGACCCAGAAGTAAAACCAA
>JACCDW010882078.1_pt1 | contig 12321 bp, 13 predicted proteins | sample 7449781 | NCBI WGS metagenome assembly JACCDW01 (sample SAMN15323449, study PRJNA562643) | freshwater metagenome | isolation source: river surface water | place: USA:Blue River Watershed | collected 2017-08-18
GATGCCAGCACCAGCACAATAAGAAGTGGAAGATAACTTTTCACAAGAGTATTCTCACACAATGGCCAAGGTGTTGCTACTTACTAATTCGCAAGGAGCGAGCGCAGAAGTTCTTCCTGCTCTCGGTCTTTTGCAACACACTTGCAAAGTCGCACCTCTTGAAGCATCTGTTCTTGTCGACACACCAGTCATGGATATCGTCTTTGTTGATGCTCGTCGTGATCTACCAACAGCTAAATCACTCACACGCTTACTTTCCACCACGGGCGTCGGTGCACCCATCATTGCAATCACCACAGAAGGTGGCCTGACTGCATTCACTGCAGATTGGGGAGCAAACGATGTCATCCTCGATACTGCAGGTCCTGCAGAAGTAGATGCACGTATTCGCATCGCAGTTGGTGCCCACATCGCAGCCCTTGAAGCACTTGACCCAACTTCATCTGAAATCCGCCAAGGTGATGTCGTGATTGATGAAAACACTTACACCGCCAAGATCAAGGGAACATCTCTGGATCTCACCTTTAAAGAGTTTGAACTACTTAAGTACCTAGCTCAACACCCAGGACGTGTCTTCACGCGAGCACAACTTCTGCAAGAGATCTGGGGCTATGACTACTTCGGTGGAACTCGCACAGTAGATGTTCACATCCGTCGCCTTCGATCCAAGCTCGGCCCAGAATTTGAATCCATCATCGGCACAGTACGCAATGTTGGATATCGCTTCACCGTTCAAAACGGTGGCAAGGAAACTTCTGTTTCTGAACTCGTTTAACCATGCGCCACATCCTTAAGCTCTACCGTTCCCTTGAAGACCCAATCCCTCACATTCCCCACAACTATCAATTCATTACCTTTGACCCAGAAATCCATGCCGATGCCTGGCTAGTACTCAACAACTTCATCTTTGCCCACCACCCTGACCAAGGTAATTGGGTGATGAAAGATCTAGAAAACAGAATGCAAGAACCTTGGTTTGATCCGCAAGGCTTCTTCCTATGCGTCCACAACGGCAAGATTGCAGGATTCTGCTGGACCAAAATCCATCGCGACTTTGTAAACCAAGACCCCATCGGCGAGCTCTACGTCATCGGCGTTGACCCAAGCGAATCAGGCAAAGGAATTGGCAAAGCTGTTTGCACGGAGGGCCTGATATACCTCAAAGAAAAGGGAATCAAACAAGCGATGCTCTATGTGGATGAAAATAACGAGGCGGGTAAGGGTCTATATAAGACTCTTGGGTTTAACTAGGCCTGTACTAACTCCGCGCACATAGTTCTAAACGCTGCCATGTGTGAATCCACATCAGCTGCCGTCGTATCAGGACACATCAAAGCCATATTATGAAATGGCGTCAGCAAGAAACCATCATTAAGTAGACGCAAGTGAATGTACTGCTCTAGCTCAAAGTCCCCAGAATCAGCAGCTTCTTTACCCGTTATCGGTGCCTTACCTTTGAATACATACTCACCACGAGCTCCTAAACGGTTGCAGTGCCAATCCAAATTAAACTCTTTGATTGCGGCATCAATCCCATCACACCAACGGTTGCCCAGTTCAATCATCCGCTTGAAGTTGGCTTCAGTGAGAACTTCACTCAAAGTTACTTTCATTGCAGCAAGAGATAAGGCATTACCCGCCAAGGTGCCACCAATTCCACCCAAGTCAATAATTGAGAGCTCAACTAACTTCTTGATCTGATCTGCAATCTCTTCTGTCATTCCAAATGTTCCAGTTGGAATACCGCCGGCGAGTGCCTTACCAATTGTCAAAAAGTCTGGCTTAAGTCCCAACGCCTTTGTCATTCCACCGGGACCTACAGAAATTGTGTGGGTCTCATCAATAATCAGATATGCCCCGTACTTCTTAGCAAGCTCTTGCACGCCAACCAAATAGCCATCAATCGGCAGAACAATTCCGATATTGGTCATGGCCGGTTCCATCAAGATAGCTGCAACATCGCCATGAGCCAAGGCTTTTTCCATGGCTTCTAAATCATTAAACTCCACAACGCGTGTTGTTTCGGCCAAGTCAACTGGGGCCCCAATATTGCCTTCGCGCTTAATGGTAAAACCTGCATCATCCAGCGTTGCAAAGGTTTCATCCACTGATCCGTGATAGCAGCGGTCAATGACAATAATCTTGCTACGGCCTGTAATCATTCTGGAATAACGAATAACATGGCGGTTGGCATCGGTAGCTGAAACTGTAAATTGCCATAAAGGCAGTCCAAAGCGATTACGCAACAGCCCAGAAACTATTGCAGCATCTTCGGTCGGCAACATCGCTGTAATGCCCTTACCGACTTGCTCGCGCACTGCAGCAACCGTGGCATCTGGTGAATGCCCAGTCATCGACCCGGTATCACCCAAGCAGAAATCGACATAGGTATGACCATCGATATCGGTAAAGCGAGCGCCTTTTGCCTCTTTCACAAAGACAGGATGAGCTCCTGGCCACTTAGCCATCCATGACATCGGCACACCTTCATGCATTACCTTCTTAGAATCTTCAAAGGCTGCAGCTGATTTCTTATGGGTATCAAGAAAGCGCTGTTCTTCCTTGGCGCGAAGTTCTTTAAGGTGCTGGCGATTAATCACGGTACTCATGCGGATGAGTCTATTTAGTCAGTTGAGAAAACAAAGAGGGCTTCGATGTAGTTCTCGCCACTTATGCCTAAATTAGCAGCATCCGGCGGCGCAGTCTGTGGCTCGATACAAACCCCATCAGGATCTTCTGTGTAGACAACCCACCAAGGTGCATCAGATTCAATATCGATACGTGCAACGCCTTCCCAGACAACTGCCGGTGTTCCTCGCAACTGAGTAAAGGCATCATCCCAAGGCGGTGATGGAGGCGAAATCAATTCACCCGTTGGGAGTCCTTCTGAATTTCTCTTCAACATTTTCTCAGCCGAAAATTCAATCTCTGCTGTTCCGCCGCGATCTAGATCTCGCGCAAACCACGGATGCATGCCCATCCAGACCGGAATATCGCAACCATTGTCGTCATATTCCAAAGACCATCTAATGGCATCATCTAAGACTTCAATTGTCTGTTCGACAGTTGCGCCCATATATGGCTTTGGTAGATGCAGCAAAGATCTTCCTGGACCAATTTCTTGCCATGATGATGTAAACCCAAATCCATGAATTGCATGTGGTGGATCGATGTTTGTTGGTAGTTGATGTTCAACACCAGATGCTGACTTAATCAACCCATCCTTTATGCGACCCGCCCACGGCGCCATTGGATACCAACCATTCGTCAGTACACCGCCCCTAAATGGCACAGTAAATTCCATGTCTCGCCATTTAATCGAAGTGATGCGCCCACCACCATCTAGATCAATAGCTACTTGAAATTCAGCATCATCAATAAATTGCACTGTCGCTACCTAGATTCCCTTGAGTTCATGTTTATACGGAGGCTGCGCCCCTTTGCGAGAACAAGTGATGCCTGCGGCAACTGCAGCACGATTAAGAACTGCCTTCAGAGTATCTCCAGTCAGATTCAAAATTCCCTTTTCAATCATCGCTTCCACAACGATTGCACCCACTGTATCTCCCGCACCCACGGTGTCAGCTACATCCACCTTCACACCAGGTACTTCAACAACACCATCTGCAGTAAAGCCCACAAGGCCATCGGCGCCTCGTGTGACGACAACCAGCGCTGCCCCATCGTTAATCCAGCGCTGTGCAACATCTGCATACTGCTGGCCCGGATACAACCACGCCATATCGTCATCACTGACCTTCACAACGGATGAGATTGCTACCCAGCGCTCAACGGCTGCTAAGTACTTATCTCTATCGTTCATCACTACTGACCGAACATTGGGATCAAAGACAATCGGCGCAAACTCAGCTACCTGCATCGCCCAGTCATACAAGACATCAGCACCTGGTTGAATAACAGTTACCAAGGTGCCTATATGCAGCACGTTTGGTTTGTATCTAGCTGGATCCGGTAACCACGAAGCCGAAAAATCAAAAGTTGCTGTGTCATCAATTTCAAATTCATATGATGCACCACCATTTTCGTTGAGCGAGACAATCGCTAAACAAGTTTGTTTATCGCTATTCAACGCTAAATCAAGTTTCACTTCATCATCAAGTAACTCTTGGCGAGACATCTGCCCATATTTGTCACTTGAGATTCCATCTATAAAGTAAACATCATGACCCAAGCGCGCAAGGGCCTTTGCGGTATTGGCAGGACCACCGCCAACATGGGCAATGCGTTCACCACTTCCATCTGGAATCAAATCAATCAGTACTTCACCGCAGACCCAGATACTCACAACTGCTCACCCTTACGAGCCAGGTATTCAGTAATGATTTCAACGCCCAACATATGGTCTGCGACTTGTTCTAAGCCGCTGACAATCAAAACCCCAGTTAATCCAAGTCCAACAACGTTGAGTGCTAAACCGCCACCATGAATGGCATAGAGCTCATCTTTAACACCTTTAGATTTATGCCAATCAATTCCTTGCTCTTCAGCAAGAACTCGCTCATGCAGAGTTGATCGACCCGTTAAATTCACAGCGCGTGCCTTACGGCCAATCCACCAATCATTTTCAGGTGTTGATCCAGGAAGCGATGCATGAAAGACAATCCAATCCTTCATCCGCACTTCGACCGCAATCGGCAACTTCCGTTCTAACCCAATAGCTTGTGCAATTGAACCAATCTCAATTGCTTCAGCCTGAGTAAGCGATGAAAGCTCCAGCGCCTTTGCCTCGCGCTCTAGATCAGTGCTACTTAGCCCACCTGTCGTTGCCACGCGCCTATCTTGCCGTACTCAACAGCCTTTGTTGGGTCAGCGGACTGGTTGATCCAGGATTTTCACTCACCCACGTCATCTCGCACCCACCTGAAGACCACCTGTATGTGCGTCAAGGATGGAATTTCAAACTCGATAGATTGGCAAATTTCCTGATGATTCTGCTTCTGCAAGTGTCGGGGCCGATGTATCTGCCTGAGAAATTATTCCTAACTCACCTGGCTGAAGTGGCCAGGTTATTCCTAGTGCAGGATCGGTTGGACAAATAGCTTTCTCATAATCAGGCGCATAAGTACTTGAAGTCAAATAAGCAACAGAAGCAGCTTCGCTTTCAACAATAAAGCCGTGCCCTACACCCGTTGGAATGTAGACAACATCTCCAGAATCATCCGAGAGCCTAATTTGTTCAACTTTCAAATAAGTCGGTGAACCAGCACGTAGATCTACAAGTATGTCAGTTATAGAGCCACTCACACAGGTAACTACTTTTGACTGCCCTTGTGGAGCAATTGAGTAGTGAATGCCTCGTATGACAGACTTCCTTGATTTTGAATAGTTTGCTTGTTGCACAGAGAAATTTTTATCAATTGAGGATATTTCCTCAGCTTTGAACCATTCTCGGAACAGACCGCGTTCGTCTGGGAACACCCTATGCGTTGACAAGTATGCTCCACGAATCGAAAGCTCCTGCAGACTCATTTTTCTCCGTTTAACGCAATTCAGCAATAATTTCAGGAAGCAACAAGTCTAGCGAGTCTTCCCAACGTGGAACCTCCGCAAGACCTAATGACTTCCACTTTTCCTTACTTAACAGCGAGAACCTCGGGCGTCTGGCTAGCAGTTTGAGAGAATCCGAAGTAATGGGCAGAACCAAAGATGGATTTGACCCTACTCTTTCATAAATACGCTGTGCAAACTCAAACCAAGAGCAACTTCCTTCATTTGAGTAATTGTAAATTCCTGGCTTTGGTTCATTGTTAACGATAGAAATAATCGCTCCAGCAAGATCTCGTGCACTTGTTGGGCTTCCGACCTGATCGTTAACAACCCTTGCTTCCTCATTCTTAATAGCTTTGCCCGCAATCGTCTTCACGAAGTTTTTCCCGCTTGTGCCATAAAGCCAAGATGTTCTAATGACATACGAATCTGGGGCAGCCAACAGTAAAGAATTTTCACCTTCTAGCTTGGATTCGCCGTATTTGTTTACTGGTTTAACTGGCGAGCTTTCATCATAGGGTTTTGAAGATTCTCCATCAAAGACATAGTCAGTAGAAATATGGATGACTTTGCAACCGAATAAACTTGCCGCGGTACCCAAGTTTTCAACTGCTATTGAATTGAGTTCTCTTGCTTCTCTTAAGGAAGACTCGGCACCATCCACATTTGTCCAAGCTGCACAGTTGATTGTCCATGAAGGTTTGATCTCTGAAATGAACATTAAAAGTTCCTCATTGTCCCTGATGTCCAGATCGGTTGAAGTTGGAGCTACATATTCATGACCCTCAGTATTCAAATATCTGAGAACTTCTGAGCCAAGGATCCCACTACCCCCGAGAAGCAATATTTGATTCATTTACTTCTTCAACAGTGGTCGCCACCAGGATTCATGAGCGACATACCAATCAATTGTCTCTCTGAGGCCTGTTTCAAAATCTATATTTGGTTCAAAACCCAGTTCCTTGCGTATTTTGTTTCCGGTTAATGAATATCTGATGTCGTGACCTTTGCGATCTGCAACGAATTCAAACGTATCGTCTTCACTCTTCTCAAAATAGGCAATAATCTTTCTAGCAAGCTCAATATTCTGGAACTCATCTGTCCCTGCGATGTTGTACACCTCTCCTGGTTTTCCGTTTACCAAGACTTCAAATACCCCACGGCAGTGATCGTCCACATGAATCCACTCACGAATCTGATTACCTTCTCCATAAATCGGCACTCGCTTCCCGTCAATGAGATTAGAGACAAATAGTGGAATGATTTTTTCTGGATATTGCCTTAAGCCGTAGTTGTTGCAACAGCGCGTTATGCCAACATTCATCCCATAAGTTTTTCCGTAGGCGAGCACTAGTAAATCTGCACCTGCCTTGCTTGCTGAGTAAGGGGAATTAGGTTTAAGTGGCTCATCTTCTTCCCAACTTCCAGCTGGAATGGAACCATAAACTTCGTCTGTCGATACTTGTAAAAAACGTTGAATGCCGTATTTTTTGGCTAAATCCAAGAGATTTTGGGTTCCCATAACATTCGTGTTGAGAAACTCAAATGCGGACTCTATTGAGCGATCTACGTGTGATTCAGCAGCAAAATTGGCAATCACATTGATTGATCTCTGGGTGATGACCGCATCCATCTCCGCCTTATTGCATATATCTGCCTTGTGAAAATAGAATTCAGGCTTAGAAATGACTGTATCAAGATTTGAGAGGTTGCCTGAGTAGGTCAAGTTATCTACCACGGTAATACTCGAAAATTGATTCAGTATCTTTTGGGATACTAGTAACTCAGCGAATCGGGAACCAATGAATCCAGCGCCACCAGTGATCAGTAGATTCATTTGTTCTCTCCATTTATCTATTCTTAAAGGCGGGGTGCGATGAAGGGTGTAATTCTTGCAGGTGGATCGGGTACAAGACTACATCCCTTAACTAAAGTCACTTCTAAGCAACTACTGCCCGTCTATGACAAGCCCATGATTTACTACCCTCTAACAACCTTAATTCTTGCGGGCGTCAAGGAAGTTCTTGTCATAACTAGGCCCGAAGATGCCCCATCCTTTAAGGCTCTCCTTGGTGATGGCTCAGATTTGGGGGTCGCTATTTCTTACGCTGCGCAGGAAAAACCTGCTGGTTTAGCACAAGCGCCGCTGATTGCAGAAGAATTTCTTGATGGTGAAGGCTTCTGTCTCATTCTGGGTGACAACTTCCTCTACGGATCCGGACTTGGACGAAAGTTGCAAAATTTGGGTTCAACTGAGGGAGCTACGGTTTTTGCATATAAAGTCAATGATCCGACTCAATACGGAGTGGTGGAACTTGATGCGGGTGGCAAACCAATCTCCATCGAAGAAAAACCAAAGAATCCCAAGTCGGACTTAGCCATCCCGGGACTCTATTTCTTCGACAAAAAGATTGTGGAAATTTGTCGCGCTCTGAAGCCAAGCCCACGTGGAGAACTTGAAATTACAGATGCAATTAAGGAATACATGTCGCAAGGAAACTTGTCTGTTGAAGTACTTCCTATTGGAACCGCTTGGCTTGACATGGGAAGTTTTGAAAGCTTGCTTGAAGCTGGCGAATTCGTTCATATTGTTCAATCTCGCCAAGGAATCCTTATTGGAGACCCCATTACAGCGATGCGTACTCGCAACAATTCAAAGTAACAACGCGGAAAACGGTAGACTCACCCAATGCGCGCTTTCATCACCGGTGGTGCCGGATTTATCGGCTCACACCTTGCAGATGCCCTAATCGCTCGAGGAGATGGCGTCACAATCCTCGACAACATGAGCACGGGATCGGCCAAGAACATCGCTCACCTGCAAGGAAAAATCGAAGTTCATGAGGGCGATATCCGCAACAAAGAAATTGTGGAAACATTAGTGGATCAATCCGACATTGTTTTTCATATGGCCGCAGCTCTAGGCGTTAAAAACATCATGGAGCACACTCTTGAATCTATCGATCGGAACTTTAATGGTTCTGAGATCGTTCTCCACGCAGCAACAAAATATAAAAAGCGCCTAATTATCGCCTCAACATCTGAGATTTATGGCAAGAACCCCAATCAGCCACTGAATGAAGAATCTGATCGAGTAGTTGGTGCACCGCAAAAAATTCGCTGGACCTATGCAGATGCCAAAGCTCTTGAAGAAGCTGTAGCTCACACTCTCCACAAAACTCATGGCCTTAAGGTAACTACGGTACGTTTCTTTAATACCGTGGGCCCTCGTCAAACGGGCCAATATGGAATGGTTGTACCACGCTTCATCCAATCAGCGCTTACGAACGAAGAAATCACAATCTATGACGATGGTTCACAATCCCGGGTTTTCTGCCATGTAGAAGACGCAATCAGAGCTGTGATTACTCTCAGTGAAACTGATTCAACAATTGGTGATTATTTTAATGTTGGAGGAATTGGTGAAACAACTATCAGAGAACTTGCGATTAAGGTAATTGAGCGAACTAATTCTAAATCCACAATCAAGTTCATTCCTTATTCCGAAGCTTACCCTTCAGGCTTTGAAGATATGCAGCGACGAGTCCCGGATATTTCAAAAATCAATCGAGTAATTAATTGGCAGCCCCAGCATTCGGTTGATTCAATAATAGATAGCGTTGCAGCAAGCTTTAAGGATTGATTCGCTACAAACCATTCGCACCCTTAACTTTTCCGGTCGTATCAAATACATAAGGCGCGCTAACCAAAATCTTTTTCTCGTCTACTGAATCGTGCTTCGTGACAACAACGGTAATGTCCGCACCTTCTAGCGGTGCTGAACTCTCACCCTTCCAGTTGCCTACAACATCATCATGCCACGAAACGACTGCACCGAGGCTACGGAGGTGATCAATGACTAGTTCAGCAGCCGTTTCTCGCACATCTGCAACGTTTGGTTTATAGGCTACCCCAACAACCAATACATTCTTCCCATCCAGTTTGCCACCATTGTCCTCCGCGACTCGACGGACTATGTATTCAGACATTTCAAGGTTTACTTCATTTGCTCGCCGAATAAATGTTGCCGGGGCTCCATGTTCTTCCGCAACATTTGCCAAATAAGTTGGATCCACGGGAATACAGTGTCCTCCGACGCCGGCGCTCGGGGTGAACTTCATAAATCCATACGGCTTGGTATTAGCAGCGTCAAGAGTCTCGTATACGTTTATACCAAGTGAATGGGCTATTTGCGCAAATTCGTTGACTAAAGCAATGTTCACTTGCCTGAAGGTATTCTCAAAAAGTTTTGCAGCTTCAGCAACTTCGGGGGATGAGACCTCGACCAAGTTATCGCAAAATTTAGAGTAAAACTCTCTCGTTTTTCTTGATGCTTCAGGTGTAAGTCCAGCAAACAACCGAGGAGTGTTTCTTTGATTGTAGTCAGTTCTTCCTGGATCTACCCTCTCAGGAGAAATTGCATACTCATGCTCGATTGGCTTCAAAGAGTACTTTTCAATTGTTGGTTTAATGTAGTTTCGAACAGTGCCAGGAAATGAAGTGGATTCATTTATCACAAGAACAGGCTTGGTTACATTAAGGGCGATTGTTTTACAAGCTGCCTCGATGTACCCTAAATCTGGTTTCCTGTCATGCGTGAGCGGTGTGGGGACCGCAATGACCACTAGCTCAGCCTCCTGAATATCGACACCTTGAGTCGTTGCCCTGTATCTCCCTGCGCTTATCCACTTTTTGAGTAATTGACTCTCAACACCTTCGATGTGAGATCGGCCTAAATTTAGTTGGTCAACAATTTTCTGATTAGAGTCAAAGCCAACTACATCGAAATACTCTGCGGCAAATGCTGAAATTGTTAACCCAACATAACCTTGTCCAATGATAGAGACTTTCATCTACTTCGTCACGTCCTTGTTAAGTGGATCGAGTCTCTTCATGTTTTCTAGCGCTCTCGCTCTCTCTAATTCAGTTGAATTTGGAATGTAATAGAGTAGTTTCCAAGAATCAAAACTATTGGGGTTGTACTGCACTGCAATGAGTGCATATTTGCGTGCCTGCTCGTTTAGCCCACTTCTGGCCATAAGATCTATAGCTTGGTTATATTTGTAAGAGCTCGATGGATTCATAAATGATGGACTAAGGGAATTTTCTACCTTTATGAGATCTCTACTCTCAAGGGCCACACGCCACCTTGAATCAGAAACATAAGCCGGAGAAACAAGAAACAATCCCACACAAAGTCCGAGAAATACGATTAGAGAATCTGATATAATTAAATTCGTCTGGGACATTCTCTTCGACTTTTTTCCTGCTTTCAGCTTCTGATCAGATTCATTCATCTGCTTCTTCTTAATGACGGTGTATGCGACGAGCAATCCAGAAAATGCCCAACCCCAAATCATTAGCCCAATTTGATTGATACTGATTATTGATTGAGCTTGAAACGCAAGCCAGCCAACAACTAAGCCTACAAATGTCGAGTCATAAACCTTCGACTGTCGAGTTGTTCTAATAATCGCAAAAACACAAACTGCAATTATCGCGATGTAAGCGACCAACAACGGAAAACCACCATTTGCGAAGAAATCTATAATGACATTATGGGCTGCATTAGAGGTGATATGAGCCCCAGGCAAATCAACCAAAGCAACGGGTGGTCGAGTTCTTCTGTACCAGTCAATATACGAATCTAGCCCCACCCCTGTGAAAGGTTTTTCATTACCCATTCCAATTCCAGCATCCCAGTAACTCCCTCGTAGGGACACTGTACGTTTATAAATAAATTTCAATGGACCTTGTTGGAGCATTCCGAGTACTGCCAAGAACCCCATTATTAGAGTACAGGAGAGGTAGGCGAAAGTTATGAGGTTGTTAAATACTGATCTAATTTTGTAGAAAATTACTACAGCAATTCCACCAAAAGTAACTATAACTCCTTGAATTGAAAAAGACTTAATAATTTCAAAAAAAGCAATAGCTGATAAAGCAACGAGGAATATCCTTATTTTTAAACTCAAGTTCGAATCAATAATTTGAGCGGCTGCAACTGAAATAAACATTCCGAGGAAGGCAGAAATAAAGTTTGGATTGCCTAGAAATCCAAGAATCGCTCCATATTGATTAGACCAGGGGATAAAATCACCAAATAACAAGACCCATCCACAATAAACGGTATTGGCGGCGCCAGTGAAGAGAAGTGCAGTGTTAAATCTTCTAAATGTTTGATGTGAAGTTACGCTTGCTGCCAAGAGCATCACGCCTAGCATTGCGATATACGCAAGGAGGCCTGTATTTCGCGCGTATGTTCCATAAATTGTCTGTTCAATCGGCCCACTTCGATTCAACACAGAATTCAGTAGGGCCAGTGCGAAGAAAAGGGCGCTAAGAATTAAATATCTGGATTCATTCCATAAATAGCGCCATTTATCCCTGAATACTAAGAACAAACTTGCCCAACCTAGCCCACTCGCAAGTAGAAGCTTTGGCAAATTAACTGGGTCAGTTACTGTCGAAGTAAGTACAAAAATAGAAACTGCGGGAACTCCAAAAATGAGAAGGTACTCAGAAGTTTTCTCGTTAGCAGACTGAATCATGCACTAATCCTAACTATAGAAAGGCCGAATCCCGGCTCCCCCGAAGGGGAACCGGGATTCGGTTCTGATCTTTTCAGTTAAAGGTGGCTAATTAAGCCTTGACCTTCTTCTGGATCTTGATGACCAAGTTGGTCAATGAAGTGATCTGAGCGCGAAGGCTTGAGATCAACTTGCTTACTGATGCTGATAGCGCCGCTACTGCATCAGATGCATCCTGAGCTGCAGCTGTTGCTGCATCTGCTGCATCTGCTGCTGCAAGAGC
>JACCDW011072765.1_pt1 | contig 12320 bp, 15 predicted proteins | sample 7449781 | NCBI WGS metagenome assembly JACCDW01 (sample SAMN15323449, study PRJNA562643) | freshwater metagenome | isolation source: river surface water | place: USA:Blue River Watershed | collected 2017-08-18
AGCTTTCACGTTAATTATCTAAATAACCTACACTATAAACTATAATAAACTGTTAAATATACTATGACATTTGTATATTATATAGTATACGTATAGCTTTCACGTTAATTATCTAAATAACCTACACTATAAACTATAATAAACTGTTAAATATACTATGACATTTGTATATTATATAGTATACGTATAGCTTTTAAGGTTTATAGGTTATAAAATAATAAATTACCTACTATTCACGTATAACCTTTAGGGGTAATATCCACTCCAAACTCGAAAATGTGATTAGCGAGATTTGGCGAGGTAAATTAGAGGAGTTTACTCTCTGAGAGTATGAATAGTCGTTTACCAAAAAATAACCCCCTAAAATTTGATTCTAGAGGGGATGGTTAGATTGACTCAATTTTGAGCCGATGTTTAAGCTATGAGTTTATTTAGTCCAGAGTTTATCTGATTACGAATAGGCTCATTGAGTAATTTAGCAGGTTTAATGCGGTAAGTACTGGCTAGTTTAAACATTTCAGACTTACAGAGTTTATAAATGTCCTTATAGTGCAAGTTGTCATCTATACTATTGTGGATTAGGTTAGCTAAAAGCAGTTCAAAGGTTTTAACGTTCTTTAGTGTTTTCACATCCATCCTGTCTCTTTTATTTTTAATGCTAGAGTCTTTGTACTGACTAGAGTCAATGAGATTGATGTTTACACAATTGGTAGTAATAGAGGCATAATAGTTGTTAATTCCTGAGCTTGCTCCTTGGCTTAACCCATGCTCGATTAATCGCTTGATAGCTTCAGTAAGATTCTGTCTGTCCTCTTTACCTTCAGCTCTTGTCTCAATCCATTCTAACGCCTGGTTGTTTGTTACCTTGGCTTTAGCAATTTTCTCACACTCTAAGAAGTATAACCTTACTTGTTTACCCTTCTCAGTACCCGACATCATCGCCCACATTTTGAAGCAGTCAACTGTTAAGTAGATTTTTTCACTAGGACGTGGAATGGCGAGGCTTCCCAATTCCTGATTAATCAGGAAGTCAATATCGGCGGTAAAACCACAACTTAATAACGCTTGTTTTGCATTACCTTTTTTATCATAGTCTAACCACTTCCAAGCAATATCAAAATCAACTGGGAATTTATCTTGTGAGTTATAAAGCTCTTGAGCAATTACAATCGAAAAATCATTAGAATTAGTAGGCATTGTTTTTACTGGTTTATTGTTTGAATTTGTTTACTAGGTAGGTTTAAACTCTACCTATTTACTAATACACCTCAACCTAACTAGGTTACCCTCAGTAGTTTCACTGAACTTTTAACTTACTTTTTATACCCAATAAAAAACCTAGCGGTTAGACTAGGTTACATTTCAGAGTATGTTAGTTATTTACCTTCATAACCAACTCGCTTGTGTAGGTAATGCCTCACGCCGAACTTAGCGTATCTGTTTAAAAACTCAGGCTTACACTTTTTGGTAAAGGCGACAACGGCTTGCTCTATGTATAGTATATCAAAACTAATTTTAGGACTACCTGGTCTTGCAGGTGATTCATTGTAAGTGTTGATTCTTGTTGCGAGAATAACTTCTTCTTCAATAGATAGTAGCTTAGCAATTGCACTTGCCGAAGCAAAGGTCTCACCTGTATTAGTATCGACTACTAATTCCAATCCGTTCTTTTTATAAGTAGCTAAATTTCTTGTCATTGTTCTTAATCCTCAGTTTACTTACTTTTACAACTTATGTTACTTACCTAGTGACTCTATTAAACTAAAGCCTCTCAACTATATCCATTAGACTGTATACTTCCTTAAGTCCTAATCTGTAGAAATTTGCTACATTTTCTAGAATTAATCTGTACTTATCTCTAATTTCTTGCTTCTTACTGTCGTATTCTGCTCTCGTTCTACACTTAATTCTAGCCTCTAAAATCTCTTTTTTCATACAAACTGCTAAATATATTCTGTCTGCTTTGATGTTTTTCATTGTTTTTGTCCTTCTTTTGTTTAATTAACTACAGTGTATTGGTTATTTTGTGGTTAGTGTGTGATTTGTATCACCAAGTCCCAAAATCTTTTTGATATTTGTCTAGCCTTCTCAGGAAAGCTTTTTGCACCAACGGAATATCGTGACTATCTAGTTTAAACTCTTCTAATTTAGTATTCTTACCTGTCATATAAACTACTACCACAATACACTCTTCCACTTTGGTGTCTAGTGTATACTCCACACTCATCGAGTAGGCAGCCGCTTGGAGTAGGTAGTCGCTAATGTACTCTCGTTTTTTCTTTTTAAGGCTATTTTTCCAATCAAAAATTGTAACCTTATTGTCTTTAACACCTACCATATCACAACTACCTGCAAAACCATAAGGATGCCACGTGGCTCTTTCAATAAACAGTGGTCTTATCGTTTGGATATAAGGTAGTATAGTGGTCGCCATACTCTCTAAAGTCTCCTGATTTTCTGAGTACTCACAAATCGGTGTTTCTTGAGAGCCTTTCAGATAGTAGTCTTCAACAAATTTGTGAAGGTTATTGCCCCTATCGATGGCTAGATTGGTAATTTTGTTAGCCTGTTCCTCTCCCACTCTATCCTTCCACTGCTTAAGGAAGTAAGTATCTTTAGTCTTTCCTAATACTGTAGTTACCCCAGGTAAAACACCGATAGGTGTTTCATGTTGTCTGCCACGTATTTTACACTGTTGATGTACTGCGGTTTTTATCATTTTAGTCACTTCCATGCTATTTTATCTACTTTTAGGGTTCTATACTTCTCTCGTAACACTTGTATTTCCTGACTACTCGCATAACTCCATCCAATAGATGTTTTTATCATAACTTGCTTCTTGTTGTCTTTTATACTAATAGTGGCAACTACCGAGTTGTTTTCAAAGAAGCGTATAAAACCTTTTTTACTGTCGTGTTCTACTTTGTCAATACTACTTAAGTCTGGTCTTTTGTAATTTTCTTCCATAATTGCAACCTACCTTTTAACTTACTTACCTATCCATACTAGCTTGTAATCATTACATTGTCAATCTTTAAATTAAATTCCTAAACTATATGCCTATTTTTCCTCAAGTAGTTCCCCAGCCACAAAATTGTAATTCCATCTCTAACCAAGGTTCTTTACTCTTAGTTGGAGAATTAGATAATTGCGCTGATGAACCTACCGTTTTCACTATGACACCCGCAGCTGCGGCCGCAGGAGCTACTTCTGTTACCATCACAGCTAACAGTTTACCTTCTGGTACTGCACGTTACATTCGTAAAGGCTCTATCCTCCACTTTGGTACTAAAACAGCTACTGTAACTGAGGAGTCTGTTATTAATGGTGGTGGTGGTAGTGTTACTATTCAAGTAGAAGCACTATCCGCAGCTCTTTTAGTAACTGACGTTGCTTCCAGTTGGGGTTTATTACGAGTTTTAGCTCCTCAGAGTATTCCAATTAACAACGAATCTTCCACTACCGATGTCATGGACTTAACCAACGGTCTTCAAGGTAGTGAAGTTGTTACTAAATTGATGTTAAACCCCAGCATCCAAGTAGTAAACCGCCTAGATGACCGTGCAGTTAACGATTTAATCTATAAAGCTTCTTTAGTCGGTGGAACAATCTACACTACTTTTGCTTTATCTGATACTAGCCACGTATTCGGACGTGCTATTGTTTCTGGTTTTAATAAAGAATTCACTCAAGCTGACGTGCAAAAACCATCCTTTAACTTGTTAATGCAAGCTCCATGGTTTAACTACACTACTTATGCTTTTGAGAGTACTGCTAATAAAACCTTGATTAACAACGCTCGTAAACTAGCTGGATTATCTGTTTTAGTGTAATCCTTTAGTTTAGTCTAACAAAAAGAGAGGTAATTTGACCTCTCTTTTTTTTATTCAGCAAAATGCTGAGTCAAAGCATTAATAAGCTCTAAGAGAGTTTCTTGAGGTATTAAACTAATCAAACCAGCGATTCGAGTAGAATATGCAACGGGTATATCTTGACCTCCTAGGCAAGACTCAATCATTAGTACTAAGCTTTCATCACCTTCACTAATCCCCAAGCCAGTGACAGCGTGCAGAAAATCGTGACAGTAACAGTAGTCGTTAGTATTCTCATCTAAACCTTCGTGTGATTGTTGGAATTCTGTTGCTAATTCTATAATCGCTTGACTTAACATTTTCTTGCCTCTCGTCTCAGTAACCTAATACTAACCTAGTCTACCTAATTAGGTAAGTTGTAAATTTACGGAATTAATCATTTTATTATTTAGGTTCAAAATGAATTATAACTACATTAGCGGTTTCCCTAAAATCTCTCACAAGTTGAGAGGTTACCACAAAGCATTGGAGCAAATAGGTGCTGAGATTGGACAAGAAAGCCGACGGGTAATGCTACAACCTCAACACTGGTCAGGCTTCGAGGGGAGATTAACACGACGAAAAAACAAGACTATAGCCTACGGTTCATTTAGGAACATTGTAGACACAGGTAACTTGATGAACTCCCAGAAAGTTACAATCTACCAAGACAATAACGAGACAAGGGTTACTGTAAGCTACGACTCAGAATACTACGATTACGTACGTTATGGGACTAGATTAGTACCAGCTAGGGATTGGGTAACAATAGCTAAGAATAAGGTACTGCGGGGCAAGAGTTTACCTATCCGAGTGTCTGAGTTAAATAGATTGTCAACCTAGTTAGTTTATGTTATAGTAGTTTCTATAGGTAGCTTATTTCTACCTTGGTAACTTATTAAAACAAACTAAGGAACAAAATGACAATCGCCAATATTATTTCTAACCAACAAGACTTCTTATCCTACGTCAAAGACCAGGCAATGCCTAACGGTAATCTCTCAATTAGAGGGACAGCTAGATGCTGTGGTGTGCAGCGCACTTCGCTTATAAGAGGTGGTGCCTTTAAGTCAGAAAAACTAGGTCAAACACTTACTAGCCATGGGTTTCAAGCTGGTGCCTTAGAATCAGAGGGATTCCCTCCGCAAGCGGTTTGGCTCAGCATTGAGTTCTATGCGTTTGAGTCCAAAGCAAAAGCACCGATGGCTAAACAACTAGCTAGAACTTTTGGTTCTATTGGTATCATAACTACTCTCGAAAAACTAACCCAAAAACCAACGGAAGTAGAAGAGAGAAGATTACCACCTGTTAGAGATTACATCGACCACTTGGATGCTACTGAACGGATTAAGAATATAGATAATCCAATACTACGTTCTTTATTAGAGCAAGCTCAGATGGAACACTTAAGTAATGGTAAAGTCTTAAAAAGTAGTGAGCCTGAGTTAGTTTTAGCAGCAGTTGTGGCTAGAGATTTAGGGTATAACCTCAAGTCTGGTGAGGATGGATTGTTGGGTAAGTGGGTTAAGAAACACCATGAGCCTAAAGGACAAGCTCAACACGGTAGATATAAGTGCAACGTTTATGAGAATACGCCTGAGCTGATAGAGACAATTCACGCTTTTTTCAGGTAAAATAAACAAAATCGCTTATAAGAGGTGGTGACTTTAAGTCAGAAAAACTAGGTCAAACACTTACTAGCCATGGGTTTCAAGCTGGTGACTTAGAATCAGAGGGAATCCCTCCGCAAGCGGTTTGGCTCCGCATTTAGTCAGAGATAAAGAGGGACTTGTTGCCCTCTTTTTTACTATTTTGGAATCATTATTAAGTAAACAACACAACAAACTTACTTAATAATGCCTTTACAACTATTAGACTTGTCCCAGAGAACTGGAGCGCAAGTTACCTACACATTTAAACACGATACGACTGTTAACATTGACTCTGGTGGGATGGAATATAGATACCCAAATCTTTACGGGCATCAATTAGAAATCAATGTTAAGGACTTTTTTCTAAAAACATCCAATCAGGTTCTCTGTGATTCACCTTATACTAAGGAACAATTCCTTGCCTTCTTCGATAGTGTTAAAGGTACAGAAACACCTTTCTTAGTAAGATGTTGGATAGATTATCAAGCTAATCGACTACCACTTTACAATTTAAATGCTCGCTCAAATAACAATACATTTTCCTTGGGAGTCATCCAGGGAGTACCCAACAATCCAACTCGCTACCGCTTTGTTAAAGGCTATCGTCACTCAGATGTCTGGGGATGGAAGTCTTTATTTAGAATGGAGCAAGTAACTAACGTTTACGACCAGAACGGCACTCTAATCCCCCCAACCCAGTATTCCCTGTGGAACATTGGAACTAACGACAATGGAATACTAAATGGTTCTTACTTAGAAAGGGATGTTACAATGCCTGGAGGTACAATTCCATCAAGTTTTGATGGTACTTTTTACTACTTTGTACGTTTCAAAGACGCTAGTATCACAATTAACCAAGTTAGTCAAGATTTGTTCAAGATAGACAACTTTGTCTTAACAACTCATGTCGAAGCAGAAGCTTTCGATTTTAATGACTCAGACTACCCTAGACAACTAACGGGAACTACGCGAACAATTGCCCTAGCAGAAGATTTGGTTCAATCAGCAACAGTATTCCCTAGTTCAACTACTAAAGGAAAACCTTTCCAGACTTACACCTACGGTTACAGAAATGAGTACACAGAAGCAGAAAGTACAAAGGTTAAAGCAGTAAAAGCTAGGACAAGAGACAATACTATTACCGTTAATAGTAAAGCTATTTCTGGTTTAGAAACACAACTACTCCTTACACAATTTATAGCCAATAAAGGAAAGTTACTACCTTTCAACTATCCTTATGGGGGATTAGGTAGCACCACACTACCTTGTAGGTTTGATACGGACGAATTAGACTTTACGATTAACCGCATTGACGAATCAGACCCTTGTAAAGCACTTATTACTGTTGATAGGTTAGCTTTTAGGTGTTTTGACACCACTATTGCTCCCTACTTACCTCCTGAACCTGTCTATACGGATTATATTTACTCTTACGATATGAATAATCGCTCAACAGTAACACTAACGCCGATTTCCGAAACATTTAGCGGTAAGTCTACTCGCACAGGAGTGAATATTACTGTAAATACTACTCCGTCAATTATAGATATGTTAGATGGGAGAACAAGTGGCATGGTGAATATACCCGCTTGGAATAGAAGTACAGGAGGACTAACTACATTAACGAGCAGTGGCGGTACTTTTGTACCGAACACTAATACTGAGGTTTTAGATAGTCTATACATCATACACACAGCTATAAGCTACCAGGGAATATTAGGTTCACCTACTAACAATAGTTTTAAGTTCACGCCAGTTTATGCCGTGCTTACATCAAATCTTGGACAACTAGCCCGATTCAGTTATAACTTCCGAGAGATTCGCTTTCAAATTGGTAGCTTAGCGGAGCGTATTGTACCAAATACCCAAGGTGTTGGTAATAACTGGACAGTAGCTGGGATTTACATCCGAGCAGGTATACTTTATACTGTAATGGCTCGTACGATACCGTTTGTAAGAACAGTAGAGGCTACAAACTCTTATAGTAGTGCTTCAGGGGAAAACTTTGGGTTTAGTGAATTTGTAACTAATTCCATCGTACTCACTACGGCTGAAAAGGCTCACTTAAACCAGGTTCACCATAGTATAAACCTTACTACACAACCCACTAGTTTTACAGTGTTAGATGCTGCCAGTGGCTTACAAACTAAGCAAATTGAAGTAGCTTTTAACCCTAACTTCACTATTGATGTGTTCAGGTCAAGAGTTGCTACACTGGGTAATAGACACCATACAGGCGTTACAACTCAAGTTAACCCCACAAGCCTAGCAACAACCACTAGAGTAGTTGCCCCTGCACCATCGGGTTTTGCAGTAGTTTTTAGAGCGGATACAACTAGCACACCAGCCTCGGGAGTTTTTACTTGTAACAATATTGTCGGTTCAACTACTTTTGGTAACTTTGCACTAAACTACAATGGTACGGTTGGACAACCTATCTTCAGACGGGCAACACCTGCTAATAATACAACAACCATTTCCCAATCATCGGCTGGAGGCTATGGAGCTTCACAACCCACAAATAGTAGATTATTACGGATACCTGATAATAGCCCATTGTTTACTAGATTTGGTACAGGTAATGAAGTAAGTAAACTATGGGACAATACACCATACTACTATGAGTCTTTCTACTATGTAGTGGCTATAAGTAACAACGCTATAACCGACTCACTAGTGACTCAGTTTACTTTTCCTATGTCACATGAGAATATGTTGACACCTACGAATATCCTTCACAATGGTGGTGGGGTAATACAAAGTATTTATGCCCCTAAAATGTACAACGTTACTTACCGAGTTGCTACAGCAGGTCAACAGTTAGATTTACTTTATGGAGCGAGTAGAAAACCTTCATTATCCACTTCCACTAGTTTTGAGAGATATAGAACTAATGGATTAGTAACACTTGCTTCAGGTAATAGGCTTCATTTCGTGTTTGGAATGTACTATAATCGAAATCTGCATGCTGGTGACTCGGCTCACGTTATCTACTCCTCTCGGAAGTTTGAATCGAGTGTAAGTACCTTAAATGGTATCGTTAACTTAGGGGAAATAGGTTTATCTCAAAACAGTGATGCCGAGACACCTCAGTACGCTTATGCTGTAGGTGCTAAACCATTTATTTACCAACCTGTAGCGATGGTAATGACTGGTTCATCTGGCTCACGTGGGTTATCCTACATGGAAGTTGGGGCGAATCAGAATATGACTACTGCGGAGTGGGTATCTCACTTTACAGCTATTTCTACGACCATTCTAGGTTAAATGTAGTGGTACTCATTGATTAGTCTGTGGAGTGAAACTGTAGGACGTATGTTCAATTCATGTAAACCTACCAGTGCTTCTCTAAGTACGCTGTACTTCATTTCAATAGCTACCTTGTTGTTTCTAGCTTCCCAATCGCTTCCTGAGATTGTTTGTAGTTCTCTAGTGTAGTAACCTTCTAATAATCTTAAATCGTTTTCTCTTGCGTATTGCTCTTGAATAGTCATTTACCTTATCTCCTGCCTTAACTTAGTCTATCCTAACAAAAAACCCTAGCTTAGTAACTAGGGTTTATACTGAAGTTTATAGGTTAAAATTGGTACTTAGTTGTAGTTAAAGTAGTAACGCTGTAATGCTATATATACCTTGTGTTTTCTACCAATAGGCTCGTAATATGTACAAATACTAGCATGATACTCTAAATCATCTCTAACTTGAACAAGGTAGTAAAAGTCAACTACTCTAAAGAGAGTAGAGTACAATTCATCAGCTAGTCTTGCAAGTTGTAAGTAGTAATTTTTTACTGTATAATCCATTGTTTTTTTCCTTTTTTCTTAATAGTTTGTGGTTGTTTGCTAGTGTAAAGTGGGGGTGTTAGTACTGTTAGAGTTTTACCCGCTTGGTAGGGAAAACTAATACCTTGGGGCAAACCTTTTATACTAACAGTGAATAGAGCTTCATCTTCTCTCAAGTATTCTAACCAGGTCAATAGCGGTAAAAAACTACCGAATACACTTAGTTGATACCTCGACGGTTGTTTAGCTTGTTCTTTAGTATCAGCATGGACTAGACAATCCCCTAATTGAGGGTCGCTAGCATTGTAGAAATTGTTACCTAATAAATCGCCCCTTATAACTAGTTTAGTGTTATATTGTATTATCATATTATTTGTAATTCTGTAAGTTTATTAATAGCCACTACCATACCTAATGAAATAGTATTAGGTTTCTTGTAATTTGTAAAGTCTATTTTAGGATAGTCTTTTAGAGAGCCAAACTCTAAGGTTAGTGCTTCTTCCACTCTATTATTAGGTAACCCAAGATAACACTCTAAAAACCATTGGAAAAAAGGATAGTTAAATTCAGGGTACAAATCTTTAAATATTGCACCAAAGCACCAAATCGCAGGAGGAAGTATTCCTTCACTACTGATTAGGTTCGACACCGCAAGAGATTGTGGAGCGGAATCCTTTACAAAGCTAGTAAAGATATCCTTACGTAGTTGGACGTGCAATTTAGCTTCCTTGCCACTACGGTATTCTATTAAATCAGGAAATTTAACACTATCAGGAAGTTCCTTGGGCTTGGCTTCGGGTATATTACCACAGTGAGGGCATTGTGAGAGAAAAACCGAGTATTTAGTATCACATACTTGACAAAATCTCTGACCGCCATCCCAAGGTCTGGGCTTGTAAGTAGAACACAATGTGAAATCGTTATACTCAAAAATATCATCAGCAAGCTCCTCATCGACTACTTTAGGTTTTGATAGTAACTCTTTAACACTGTTAGCGACGTCAACAATCGTAGCAACTTGCTTACCTTCATACAGTCTTAGTCCCCTACCTATCATTTGTACTATTAAAGCTGCCGACTTGGTTGGGCGAGCCAAGACTACACACTCGATGCTAGGTTCGTCATAACCTTCAGTTAAGACTCCTACATTGATTATAACCTGTACCAACCCAGCTTTAAACCTTTGAAAAATACTATCCCTAACTTTTTGGCTTGTAGTCCCCGTTATAGTTTCGGTTATGACACCTAGGTTTCTAAATCCAGAAAGGTAATAACTGGCTTGTGGTACTGAGCTTGTGAAGAGTATTGTCTTTAAGTCCTTACAATAAGTAAACCACTTGTCGATGACATCGTCCATGTATTGCTCGTTACAAACCTTACGAATAGATTCTAGGCTAAAATCACCGCTAGCATCTACTTCTAGGTTCTCTGAGTCTAAAACCCCATCGTAAACAAGTAGTTTCGGTGGAGTCAAAAAACCTTTATTAATCAATCCCCTAGGACTAATTCCCTGTACTTTGTGATGAAAGTACTTACAGTAACCTTCCTTTTTATTAGTCCTCCAAAAAGTAGCTGAGAAGCCAATAACAGGTATTTTACTCAATGCCCATACACTACCAAGGTATTCGTTAAGACAACGCTCAAAACACTTGAAGTAAGTAGTGATGTGAGCCTCATCTAGGATAATTAACCCAATATCTTGTGGTAACTCTTTACGCCTGTCTAATGTCTGAACCATTGCAATAGTCACTAAGGAGTCCTTATTTGGAGATTTAAATCCACTGGCTATTATGTGGGGTTTAATACCTAATGACTCCAAAGTGGAGGCTAGTTGTTTGACTAGAGGTTTTCTGTGGACAAGTATTAAAGACTTACGTTTTCTGTTAGCTGCGTCCGAAACTATTTTGGAAATAATTATAGACTTTCCCGCTCCAGTAGGTAATGAGACAGCTACCTTAGTCCTATTCTGACTGATAGCCCTATAGATACGGGTAATACACTCAGTTTGATAATATCTTAACTTCATTTTAAATACTATTTAGTTTGTAGATTCTTATATTGTAAGCTAGTTTACTCAAAACGACAAGTAAAAAAACCTGATACACTGTATCAGGTTTACTAGGTTAGAACTCAGTATCTTCTCTGGATACTACTGTTATTGAATGAGTCTGAAAGTTATTGCTATAAATGATTCTTACGTAGTCTGCATACTGTGGAGTTTGGTTACTGTTGAAAAAGTAGTTTACCCAAGTTTTTTCTCTAGTTTCTAAGTCTTTAACTAAGATACCGATGTTTTTAGCTCCATAAGTGTTGTAACGCTCTTTAGTAACTGCTTGAACTTGTCCGACGATGATTGTTTGTTGTTTTAAAGCTTGCATTTGTTTTAACCTGTGTTTTATCTGTGTTTCTATACATCTAAGATATCCTAGTAACCTAGAATTTGAAACTAGGGAAAACACTGAACTTTCTAACTTAAATCAGGTTATTACAAAAGAAAGACTCTCGTAGTATTACCTAAGAGAGCCTGTGTTGTATTTGGAACGTTACTAGTTTGGTTGGTTAGAGAAGTAAAGTGCTACCTCTAAAGTAGTTAGAGCATCTATAACTCTGCCTTGGCTTAATTCGTAAAGAACGAGGTCTGCTTCGTCCAGAGTGATAAAAGAATTAAAGTATGCTTGAGTAGTGAGTTCACGAGTTCTTTTAGTTATAGTATCCATTTTAGTTCCTACCTAGTGTTGCTTTGTTATCTCACTAGCTTAACTGAGGTTACTAGGTTCGTCAATAACTTAGTCAAAATATTTTTAGCTTGACGTTGTGAGCCTGTTAAGTCAAGAGTTAAACTATTACGTAGACCTTATCAATAACTATCACTTAAAAGAGCCGTAAGGCTTGTTATTAGTATACTTATAAACAAATGTCATAGTAGACTTAAGTGGTTACTATAAACCGTTAAATATACTATGACATTTGTTTATTATATAGTATACGTATACCCTTCACGTTAATTATCTAAGTAACCTACACTATAAACTATA
>JACCDW011637188.1_pt1 | contig 12319 bp, 8 predicted proteins | sample 7449781 | NCBI WGS metagenome assembly JACCDW01 (sample SAMN15323449, study PRJNA562643) | freshwater metagenome | isolation source: river surface water | place: USA:Blue River Watershed | collected 2017-08-18
AACCGTGCTGACAGTATGATTTATATTTTAGATGCTGCTAATATGACAGACCCAACTCCAATGAAGATTAGAGCTTTGATTGAAGAGTGGGTACAGAAGTACAAGCCTCAGGAATTGCGAATTGAAATCAACGCACACCAGAAAGCATACGCACTCGATGACGACTTGCGTACGTGGTTGTCGATGTACGGTTGCCAGCTCAACTCTCACTTTACTGGTAAGAATAAGTGGGATACTAGCTTCGGTGTGGCTTCTATGGCAAGCCTTTTTGGTACTCTTAGAGACGGAAGACATCAAGACAACAACTCAATAGAACTACCAAGTAATGAAGGTAGCGAAGGCCTTAAGGCTTTAGTGCAACAACTTATTACTTGGAAACCTGAAACTAGAAATCCAACAGACTGTGTAATGGCTCTCTGGTTCGCAGTGATTCGCATACGCGAGTTAATGCAGCAGAACTCACAGTCAGCAAGATGGATGCAGAACAGATGGGCTACCCGTGCTCAGACGGAACGCAGATTCTCGATTAACTTAGATGAAGCTATTGCTGAGCAATGGCAACAAACTTACGGATAGGAACTGAATGTTATCTATTGAACAGATTGCAGCACGAGTTGACTCGCTGCGCTTTCGCAATGCAGAAAGAGATGCCCGTAACCTGGACGTCCTTGCTGTCCGTAAAGGTAACATTGCTAGCGTATATCCTGACTTTTTTCCAGATGGTGTAGATGCCAATGTCGTTGCGAATTTTATTGATATTGTTGCTAGAGACTTATCTGAAGTTATGGCACCTTTGCCGGCCGTCAATTGCTCGGCAGCAAACCAAACCTCTGATAGGGCTCGTGCCTTTGCTGACAAACGTACTCGCATTGCTAGCAATTACTTTGCTCATTCTGACCTTTCCGTTCAGATGTATTCTGGTGCGGATTGGTACATCACATACGGCTTCTTGCCATTTGTAATTGAACTAGATGCAGAAGCTAAGCTTCCTAGAATTCGCCTAGAGAACCCGGTAGGTTCCTACCCAGAGTTCGACCGGTATGGTCGTTGCACAGCTTTCGCAAAGCGATATCAAATGACTCTAGGCGAACTAGTTGCTCAGTTCCCAGAGTATGAATACTCATTGCTTGGTGGCTTAGGTTACAAGCAAGACTTAAACTCTTTGATTGAAATGGTCCGTTACTATGACAAGGACCAATCTGTAATTTACTTGCCAGATAAAAACAACCTTGTATTGTCTCAAGCTAAGAATCCTCTTGGCAAGATGATGATTGTTGTAGCACGCAAACCATCTGTTGATGGTGAACTGCGTGGTCAGTTTGATGATATCCTAGGTATTCAGTTGCTACGCAACCGCTTCGCGTTGCTTGCTATGGAAGCTGCAGAAAAATCTGTACAGTCTCCTATTGTACTTCCACAAGATGTACAAGAGCTACAGCTTGGTGGAGATGCAGTTATCCGTACATCAAACCCAGCTGGCGTACGCCGCGTAGAGCTCACCCTTCCTCAGGGTGCATTCACAGAACAGACATTGCTTAATCAGGAACTACGAGTTGGTGCTCGTTATCCTGAAGGACGTACCGGTAACATTGATGCATCGATTGTCACGGGCCAGGGCGTACAGGCTCTCATGGGTGCCTTCGACACTCAGGTCAAATCTGCACAAGCTATCTTTGCAAGCGCCCTCCGTGATGTAATTCAAATCTGTTTCCAGGTTGATGAACTTATTTTCCCCACCGAGAAGACGATTCGAGGTGTAGACGCAGGAGCTCCGTATGAAATTACGTATTCGCCTAAGAAGGATATTAAGGGTGATTACTCTGCAGATGTACGCTATGGAATGCTTGCTGGTCTTAACCCTGCTCAGGGTCTTATCTTTATGCTCCAGGCTTTGGGTGGTAAACTCATCTCTAAAGATATGGCTATGCGTGAACTCCCGTTTACCGTTAATGTTAGCCAAGAGGTTGAGAAGATTGAGATTGAAGATATGCGTGCAGCATTACTTGCTTCGCTCCAAGCTTACACGCAAGCTATTCCTCAGCTTGCCGCTTCTGGTGGAGACCCAAGTCAAATCGTATCTAAGATTGCACAGGTAATTAAGGCACGTCAAAAGGGACAATCTATTGAAGATGCAGTGGAAGAAATCTTCCCTGCACCAGAACAACAACAGGTTCCTCCTGCTGGCGCACCAATGGTTGAGCAACCGTCCCCTGCTCCCGCTGCTCCGGCAGGAGGCGCTCTTCCTACAGAAGCAGCAGTAACTGGACAAGAAGGTGGACGTCCAGATATCCTAAGTTTGTTATCAAGTTTAAACGCAGCTGGCGAAGCAAACGCAAGCGTAAGAACAATCCGACGTAGATAGAAAAGGGGGGACCATGCCTAAGCAAGGTAAGAAGGCCAAGCCTAAACCCAAACCTGTACAACGTCGCAGGAGAACTACAAAGGAACCAGTACTAACAAAGCTGGACTTTTGGGCTATCGCTGCTAATGAAGTTTATATGGCTTGCAGAAAAGCAGGCATGGATGAAAGCACAGCCCTAGCTTTTGCTATGGACCGTAGCTCATATCCTGATTGGATAATTGATACCAAGGACCCAATCAAGAATCCGTTGGATGATTTCGAAGAAGAGGATGATGACTGATGGCGATAACTGAAAATCGTGGGGGCTACCGTCCGACAGCATCACAAAATAATCCAGCTAACGTTAATGCTTTAGGCGGAAATGGGCAAAGTGGTATGAATACAGATTACTCAGGCTTTGCATATGGAATGAACAAGGCTATTAATGAACAGCGTGAAGCTGCTCCTATTAAGCCGTCAGCAGATACTGCTCGTGTTGTACAAGCGCAGCCCGAAGCTATGGCTCCAGTAATTCCATTAGATGCACCAACTCAACGCCCTGACCAACCAGTAACAGCTGGTGGAGCATTGGGCCCAGGTGGTGGAGAAGATATCCTTGGACTTCCTCCAGTTTCTCCTGTAATGGAGTTTGACAGTGGTGTTAATGCTATTCGTGCCCTCTATCTACAGGACCCAAATAATCAGGATTTGAAGCGCATTCTTGAATATGTAGATAGACCGGGTGTTACTTCGTGAGCCAACCAGGTATCAAGAAAAATAAAGACGGCACTTGGAAAATTACTGGCGTCCAAGAGCGTACTGTAACTCAACAGCAAGTTGATTATGAAGAGCTACGTAAAGCCGCCCAGCTCATTCCAGGACAAGAAGGCGTCAATGCACGCGAACTTATCCTAAATAATCCAGGAATGTCTGGTGGACTTCTTGCCAGCTTGTCAAAAAACTACGCAGTTCCTGACAACGACTTAGTCAAGACACTAGTTGACATTGATAGACTTACTCAAGCACAGCGTGAACAAAACGCATTCCTTGAAGCACAGCGTATTGCTAACGAAAAGTTCAGCAACACTAACCGTGGCAAGATTTGGAATGTAGTAAAAGCCCTTACTCGTGGTGGAACCATCATAGCTGAGACTGGATTTGATGTACTTGGTGCTGGTCTTCGTAGTTTTAAACAATCATTTGATGCTTGGGCTAAGGGAGATATTGATTTTTGGACTGGTCAACCTACTGACCCAACAAAGACTCGTGAAGAAGCTGGCTATTTAACCGGCGCAGTATTTGGTGGCCGTGAAGCTAGCGCTCCAAAAGCTATTCTTGACCAAACAAAAGCTGGTCAAATCGGAAAAGCTATCGCTGAAAAGCGTGACATTGACTTTGGTCAGGGATTTTTCCCATCAGAAGAGATTGGTTTAGGCTTTGCTGCACGTAAAGCTAAGATGGAAGCAGCTAAAGTTGTAGTCAAACTAGACAACAACAGAACTTATGAGCGCCCGTACTCTTTCTTTGACCCAGTAGTTGAGTTTATTCCATTCATTGAACCTGATACTGGTACAGGCAGCCTTGCTTCTGCTATCGGAGACTTGGTTGCTTTGATTATGTCTGACCCTGGCGTAGCTTATGCACGCACAAAGGCTATCAGAGATTCGCTAGAGCGTACTGCTCGCCTATCTTCTGGCATGAAAGCAGCTACAACTGCACGTGACTTAGCTCTCAAAGAGGCAGAACTAGAAGAACTTGTAAAGCAAACCAACGAAGCTATCGATGCATGGAAATCTGCTACAGGTTTTTCTAAGTTAGCTCGTGAAGAAGATGTTGCTAATGGCATTAAGAAACAAATGCAGTTGGCTGACGAGTATGACAACATGGTCTATGACCCAAATGCTATTGCCAGCTTCCTAAGCGGCTCCAATGGTGCACCTATTGTAGATGCCCTTGCTGGTATGGGCTTCAAACAGATTTATGCCCTAGGCAAAGGCGGCGGAAAGCGCGGAGCTTTCAGTGTAGAGCAGGCAAAAGAACTAGCTGCAGCTACTACTCGTGAAGAAGTACTGGGCACTCTAGCTAAATACATTGCAAATGGTGAAGTTGTAGCTGATGTTCTAGAAACTGGAACTAAAGTCGGCAATGCAATCCGTGGATTAGCCAACTCACGCATTGTTCCTGGTAAAGCAGTTGAGGTATTCAACTCAGTTAAGGGACTAGGTGCACGAGGTGTAGCAAAGCTACCATTCGTTGGCAACTATCTAAGCAAGCTTTCACAGAACTACAGCGTAGTTGTACCTGGTGGTACACTAGTACACGCATCTGACAAGGATGCCCTAGTAAGTGCTATCTATAACTATGGTCGTGCTACCAATGTGCCTGAGAATGTAATCGATGATTTAGTAAATACCGTAGTATATGCAGATGATGCATCTGCTGTAGGATATGCAGCTACTGGTAAGTTATTTGATGAAATCTTTAAGGCTAACGCAGTTCGTAGTGGTGTTGATGCAGAAGCACTCAAGGAAGCTACTCGAGTATTTGAAAATGGCCGTGAGAAGATGGCCTCATACTGGGCAGACCGCCACGCAGCCGGTGCCAAGCTTGATTATATCATGCTTAATGGTGAGAAGAAGACTATCACTGGTCCTCACCTAGACTCTGAATACCTGAACTCAATGGTATATCTACCACCAGCTCAGGATATCTTGAACATTATTTCAGCAACTGCCAGACTTGGTGGCAAAAATGTAGAAGCTATCAAAGAGATGGCAACTACTCTAACCAATAACTACTGGAAGAGAGTCGTACTTGTACGCCCTGCGTACATCCTACGTAATATTGCAGAAGAGCAGATTCGTGTACTAGGTACAGGACATATCTCCTTCTTCAATAACCCTCTTACAGCTATGGCTATGTGGCTAGGACGCTCAGATAGTCCTGCTACTTGGCGCAGATTGTTTGATAAATTTGACCCATACAAGAATACAGTAATGGGTGCTAACTTTAAACTAGGCAATGCCTCTGATGAATTGATAGCTGAAGTTACAGCTCATGATGCTAAAGAATCGTATGTTCAATTCATGGCAAACAAGGGTGTAACATCATTCGACAATGATGTACAGGTAGCTATGAAGTTTGCCGGCTTTGGCCGTGTAGCATTTGGACACCCACGCTGGTGGGAAGGGTTAGCTAGTGAAATCCGTATCCTGAGCAACTCAATCAGTGGACGTGTAGTAGCTCGCACAGCTCTAGGTAAAGAACAAGCTGGTGTAGACTTTGTACTTCGTGGTGGTGGAAAGAAAGAGTGGGAGCAGTTCGCTAACGCTCAGCCAAAAGAAATTAAAGAGTGGCTATTAACTGACGAAGGTGCCATGAACTATCTGTTCACTGGTAAGAATGAAGCAGGACAGCTAACATCAGTTCGTGCCCGTGTTGAAGAGGCTGCTGGACAAGGTGGAGAAGCTTCACAAGCAATTAAAAACTTGATTGCATTTGGTAAAATTCAAGGAGAGGGATTAAATATCTCTGTCCCTAAGGGAGTTCAGTCTGCTGAGAACTCTATCCGTAATGCTCAAGAAGTTGCTAAGGGTAAGAAATCCCTTAAGGATGTTAATCAAGAATTTGCTGCCCTTCTAAAGAATACCTTTGATGGCAAGGGCAACTGGGATAACCTAGAGATGAATGTCCCTGTTGCTGAGTTTGCCAAGAATGGTAAAGAGAAGCGTGGTAGAATTGACACATTCACTGAGTGGTTCTTTGATAAGTCTATTCAGTTTGAAAAGAATAGCACTATGGGCCCTGAATGGCGTCAGAAATACTGGGATACAATTGCAGATATTGCAGGCGCATTAGACCCTGCAGCTGTTGCAAGACTAAAGACTGTAGCTGAAGAATCACTTACCCCACTAAAGAACTGGAAGGGTAAGCCAATAGGTAAGCAGCACAAGGTATGGCAGGCGTTTGAACGCACCAAAGAAGATGGCAATGTCACCCTTGATATGGCTCATGAGTATGCTTCTACTGTGGCTAATCGCCATGTAGCTGAGCTATTCTATGATGCTTCAAATAAGCGCTTACTATTCCATCAACTACGTCTGATACTACCATTCGGACAGGCATGGGAAAATACAATCAGTGCCTGGGGTAAGATTGCTCTTAACAACCCAATGGAAGTATATAAGGTTCAGAAGGGCTTGAAGTGGCTTACGTCACCAGAGTCATCAGCTTTATATCAGCTAACTGATGCTAAAGATTACTATGACCCTAACCAAGGCTTCTTCTTTACTGACCCATTAGATGGTCAGCGTAAGTTCTTTGTACCATTCTTGGCTACAGGCATGAACTTCCTGACAAGTGTTGTATTTAATACAAGAAATGCACTTACTGGACAGGATGTACAAGCCCCTAAATTAAGCGGTCCTTACGCCGCAGCTGCTACACCGCAGTCATTCAACTTCGCATTCGCTTCAGGCAGCATTATCCCTGGCGTAGGTCCTGGTATTTCTATGCCACTTGCAGCACTTGACAAGGCTGGTATTAGCCCACTACAGGTATTACCCTTTGGTTTAAGAGATGCAATATACAAGTTTGTATTCCCATTTGGCAACCCTGACTTTGAGCAAGGCTTCCTAGAAGGATTCCTTCCTGGTAACTGGCGTCGCATGTTAGCGCCATTTGGTGTCGAAGGTGGATATGCTGCAGCATTTGCTCCTACAATGAACTACCTTGCATCTAGTGGTGAATATAACCTAGATGATATCGAAGACCAATCTAGATTAATGAGAGACACCGACTTCTTTTCTAAGTGGTTTACATTCTTCCGTGGTGTAACTGGTGTAATTTCACCATTTCCAATCAACCCTACGGGATTAACTACACTAGAAGATGGCAACACTCTACTAAGTACAGCTTTGTTTAATGACTTCAAGCAACTAGAAGTTGCTGCAGGTGGAGATAAAGCTAAGGCTTATCGTGACTTCTTTGACCTATATGGTCCTAACTATGTGTTTGCTATTATCTCAACATCAACTGGTGCACCAACTAACTTGTACACATACGAGTTAATCAAGGAGAATCCAGAAGTTGTAGATGCTTACCCTGATACATATGGTTATGCTTATCCAGGCGGAGGATACTCTGCAGAGCTATATCGTTGGCAGCGCCGCATGGGTAATAAGGAACGCTTTAGCACAGAAGAACTAATGCAAAGAGCTACACTTCTTCGCTACTATGCAGCTAAGGATACACTCCAAGCTCGCTCACTTGGCGAAGGATGGGATGCTGACCAGTTCGAAGAAGCCTCTCGTGAGCTAACGAATTCATTCGTAGCATCAGGACTTAAGTATGAAGCTGACCCTTACCGTGAAAAGCGTGTAAAGGAACAGCTAATGCGTATGGCCCTTGATGATAAGTTCGATGATTCAGATGCTGTGCAAGGGCTACGTGACTACCTATATCTACGCCAACAGGCTGTAGAAGCTAGCGGTAGTAACACCGATAGCCTAGCTACAAAGGGTGCTGCACCACAGCGCCAATGGCTTGCACAACAGGCCAAGGATATTATCTCTCGTCACCCTGATTTCCAGAATATGTTTTATGCATTCTTTAAGAAAGAGTTGGAGGCTGAATAATGGCTGGACAGACAAAGCCAACACCCGAGCAAATTGCTCAAGGGCAAGCTCGTGCTGGTGGTACATCTACATCTACTCAGCTAGTTGATAAAGTCTCAAGCAATGCAAAGAATGCTGGTGGACCTCCTAAGAATACTGGAGCTAAAGGCACTGGCTTAGATGGCCGTCCTCTAGGCAGCCCTATCTATGGTGGTGAAACAGGTTCTCTACCTCCACAAACATCAACAGGTAGACCAGTTCCTGGTCAGTTCATAACCAAGAAGACCCAGTATTATAAGGGTGCTGGTATGACATACCTGCAAACCCTTAACAATAAGCAGAGAATTGCTGTACTATCAAAGCTAGCTCAGATTCCTGGGGCTTACTCTAACGAGAAGGATGTTCCTACATCTAACTATCTGCAAAGTCTGGCAGCTTCTCAGCTAGTAGCTGTACGCCCTGAAGATGCAGCAGCTGTAGAGAAACTAATGTACATCTCTGACACAGTCGGAGAGAACATTGAAGATACAATCAATCGTTTCTATAGAGACCCTAAGATTGCTAAGCAGACATTGGATATGTCTGGCTTGGTTGGTAAGAAGGTAAGCCTTACGCCAGCAGATGCTTTGCGTGTAGAGTTAAATCAGACAATGATGGATTACCTAGATGTCAAGGTTGATAAAGAGCTAGCTAACAAGTATGTAGATACAATCAACACACTAGAGCTAAAGCGTGGTGGAAACCTTACATCGCTAGAGCGTGAGCAATTACTATTTGATTTTGTACAGAAGAAAGCTCAAGAGATATTCAAAGGCGATAAGCAGCCAGACTCTTTGTTGCTACAGAAAGGTGCAGTAGGCGGAGCCTACAATGTACTGCGTAAGACATATGATTCATATGGCGTTACGGTTGATGACAAGACTCTTTATCAGCAAGCTATTGCTGGAGTTCGTAGTCGCACAGCCCTAGAGAATATCGTCCAGAAGATTGGCGTACAGGCTCAGGTAGCATTCCCTGCGCTAGCCCAGTACTTCGAACAAGGACTTACCACTAAAGAAGCTTTGGCTACATATGCTGGTATCTACTCAAAGATATATGGCGTCCCTGAGAATTCTGTGGAAATCTCTAAGATGTATCCAGTATTCAAGGGCAAGGAGCTCATGTCTCCTGAAGAATGGCAGAAGTATTTATACACACTGCCTGAGTTTAAAAAGACCAAACTTTACCAGCAACGTTCATTCAATGACGCTGCGGTACTAATGAAGAACTTCGGTTTCTAGGGGTATCATGGCTGAAAAATATAGCAAGGATATGACGCCTGAAGAAAAGGCTGCTCGTCGTCAAAAGAGAATGGATGAGCTACAGGCTCAGCGTGAAGCAGGTGCTCTACAAAGAAGCCTTGCCCGTGCAGCAACTGATGCTAAGTTCAACTTCACTCAGCGCCCTGAAGGATTCATTGACGAAGGTAATAAGGTTATTCGTTACTATGGCTGGAGTGGTGGAAAAGAAACAGGTAGTTGGGTAGCTCGTGAAGCTCCCCTTACTGAGGTAAACTACAACAAGTACAAGAACTTTATCCCTGCAGCTGAGTTTGCTGTCAAAGATATCAAGTCAAAGATGGTGGCAACTAAGCCTGGAACTGAAGGCTTTGTTGTTAAAGGCGGTAAGATTGAAACTAAAGGTAACGTAGACAAGTCGGTTCTTGATGTCAAGTCAGACTTGGATATGGAGAAGGTTCTTGGCAAACGTACAGCTAGAGAAGATGTAGCCTTAACTGCAGCACTAGAGCGAGCACAGAAGAGTCCTATAACTAACTTCATGCAACGTCCTGCTGGTCGAGTTACCGATGATAAGATTTATTTCTACAGCTGGATTGGCGGTAAAGATACTGGTCAATGGTATCTCTATGAGGCTGAAAAGACTCAAGAGAACATGGATAAGTATGCTACCAGAATTCCTGAACAGACCTACTTTAAGCCTACCTCAATCAGAGATACACTGATTCCTGTAACCAATGCCTTTGGAGAGAAGTGGGAAACAGCGCTATCAAAGCGCAAGATAGTACCAGCATTCAATAAAGATAATGTAGCTAACATTACCATCACTGGTAAAATAGAGCGCTGAACTGGAGAATACATTGGCTGACAATAGAAGCATAAGCGGTAATAGTGCTCCACGTAAAGAGTATACCCAAGCAGAGTGGGCTAGACTACAATCACGCTTACCAGAAGAAGATAGAGTTCCATATACTGATTCTCCTGAATCTTTCAAAGAAAAAATCTCTGCTGAGACTACTCGCTTAACTACATCTATTGATGAAATAATGTCCAAAGCTGAGACTGATATTGACAATATCATGAAGCAGATTGAAGATGATATTGCAGCTGCTGAAGCAGCAATGCAGGCAGCAGAAGAAGCTGCAGCTGCTGCTGCAAAGGCTATGGCAGAGGGCGATGTATTTGCAGAGCAAGCCATAGAGGGCGAAGTAACCGCATTCAACTTAGACCCAAATGTAACATTTAGTATGCTGACTCCAGCTAAACAAGCCCAGGTTAACAAGGGTATGTTTGGTGGCAATGCTGCTCTAACGGCTTTATACTCCTCTTTGTCAGCTATAGGAGTGCAGGGACTTGTAGATGTTATCAATAAGATTCGTGATGCTTATCCTGAAATCTCATCTGAAGATGCATTGATGCTCCTTAAGTATGACAAGAGATACAATGAGCCATATCTGCAGCGCTTTTCTGGTAACAAAGTGCGCATGGCTAACGGCCTAGCACCACTAGATGATGCAACATACTTAGCCAATGAAGCTGCATACAAAAAGATTTTTGAGTCATATGGACTAAAGCAGTTTGCTAACTTTGAAAAGTATGCTAACTTCATCGGTAGCGACATTGCTCCTGACGAGGTAGCGTCTCGCGTTCAGCTAGTATATGACAGAGTTAACAATGCTATGCCTCAGGTATCTAAGGCTTTGTTACAGTTCTATCCTGAGCTAACAACACAAGACTTAATGGCTTACACACTAGACCCAGTCAATCAGTTGCCAGCGCTACAGCGCAAGATTCAAGCAGCTGAGATTGGTGGAGCAGCCCTTGCTCAAGGACTAGGCACTAGCCTACAAGCTACCACATTCACTGGAGCTGCAGCACCTGGTGCACCTACAAATGTAACACGTGGCACAATCGGTGTAGAAGCTATGATGCAAGCAGGAACTGATGCAGCACAAGCTGCTAAGGCAGCTGCTTATGTAGCTGACGTGCTACCAGTATCTGAAAAGCTTAGCTCAATCTATGCAGATGGATATGGGCAATATGGACAACTCCAAGCAGAACAAGAAGCCTACCAAGGTAGTGTTGCTGCAAAGAAAGCTAGAGAGACATTAACTGCTCGTGAGAAGGCAGAGTTCTCTGGACAATCTGGAGTACTTAAGTCGCAGCGCAGAGCTGTAGGCGGACTAATATAGAATCCCTGATGGACCGACCGGCCCCATTAGGAGTATAGACCGGTAGTAAGAGCCAGCCAAGACTCCCCATCTTGAACTGAGGCTTACGACTAACAACGAATAGAAGGGTGGTTGCTATGAGCAACACATACTGGGACGAAGAAGACGATGACTTTGAAACTGAACAGTCATTCGGAACTAGCGAAAGTGACTTGTTAAAGAAGTTACGTAAAGCTAAACGAGCAGACGAAAAGAGAATCAAAGAACTCACCGACCAACTTGAGACACTGTCCAAGAGTCAGCGTGAGCGAGTTGTCAAAGAAGTCCTAGCAAAGAAAGGTGTCAACGAAAAAGCTGCACGCCTTGTATTGAAAGACTTGGATGATGTTAACGAGGAGTCAGTATCACACTGGCTCGATGATAACGCAGACTTGTTTGGAATTAAGGTACAGCAAGAAGAAGCACCTATCGATACACAGGACCTTGCAAGACTACGTCAGCAAGATATCCTGACACAAGGTGCTGTGACACCTGATAGAGGATTAGACTTAGAACAACGCTTGAACCAAGCTGGTTCAGCGGATGAACTACTATCTATTCTTCAGTCACAACAATAATCCGTTCATAGTCAAGGAGACTAAAACAAATGGCTAACCAATATACATCAACCGCGAGCACCTCGCTCGGTGGTTCCGTTGGTGGCGCAGGTCTCGTACAGAAGGCGTATGACCGTCTTCTCGAGTTCGCTCTCCGTTCCGAACCCCTAATCCGTGCGGTCGAAGATAAGCGTCCTGCCCGTCAAGCAATCCCAGGACAAACCGTAGTACTACAAAAGGACGTCGAATTGGACCAGGTTACTTCAACACTTGCAGAGACAACTGACCCTGATGCAGTTTCTCTATCAACACCTACAAC
>JACCDW010270263.1_pt1 | contig 12317 bp, 19 predicted proteins | sample 7449781 | NCBI WGS metagenome assembly JACCDW01 (sample SAMN15323449, study PRJNA562643) | freshwater metagenome | isolation source: river surface water | place: USA:Blue River Watershed | collected 2017-08-18
ACGATGAGCCAAAACAAATCAAAATTGACCCAGAAGAAATCAAAAGACTCCTCAAAATCATCTACGATTACAGAAATAAACAATTTTAGTATTGCTGAAGAGGTATATAGTGATGAACCTGAAAAGCTTGAAAAATATAAAAAACAAAGAGATGAAAGAGGTTTTGATGATACTGAAACTTGGCATTTAGATAAAACTGTTGCCTTGTTTTTAATTCCACGACTTAAAAGATATATCGAAGTAAATAATGGGTTTCCAAATGGAGAGACTGAACAATCTTTCAATGTAAAACTTAATTTCATCGTAAAGTCATTTGAAGAATATTATCAAGATGAAAATATTGAAGTATCTTTAGAACTTGAAAAAGAGAGATTAGCTAATGCCCAAAAAGCCATTTCAATTTTGAGTGATTTATGGTTTGATCTTTGGTGGTAAAAGAATACTATGAACAAAGTAGAATTTGCTAATGGTGAAATAGAAATTGTCAATACCCCTCAGTCAGTATATGATGCTTTTAATAATTTTATTTTTAGCAATGATTTGAAAGTATTTTCTAAACTTATTGCTAGACACCAATTGTTTAAAGAAACTTTAGATGTGCCTGGAGATATTGTTGAATGTGGTGTTTTCAAAGGTTCAGGCATCCTTACATGGCTCAAATTAAAGAAAACTCTATGCCCATATTCTCTTAAAAAAATTGTTGGCTTTGATATGTTTGATCAAGTCGATCTTTTAAAATCTTTAACTGGTGATGATAAAACAAAAATGTCATCCCTTTTCTCAAGCCGCAAGTTTGATTACAACAACTATAAAAACATTCTTGAGTCAATTATTTATGATGCTGGTTTTAATGATGGAGACTTTGAATTAATCCAAGGAGATGCTTCTGAAACCACATACGATTATGTAATGAAAAGACCAGGTATGAAAATATCTTTATTATATCTTGATATGGATATAGAAAAACCAACTTATGATTCTTTAAACAATTTATATGAAAGAGTTTCTAAGGGTGGCTACATAATTTTTGACGAATACGCTTGTCATCAATGGTCTGAATCTAAAGGTGCAGACAAGTTTGCAAATGAACATAATCTTGAAATAAAGGTTTTGCCTTACTTAGCTCCTACAGCATATATCAAAAAGTAAAACTTATAGGAAAGATTATGAAGCTATATGACATTCTCAACGGAGAGGATGATAGTTATTATTTTTACACACTAGATGATGATAGTTTGTTTTTCTACAAAATTAAAAATATAATCTATAGAATACCCAAAAAAAGTTATATAAGAAGTATAGAAAATAAAGTTGAACCTAATGGTCTGGAAGATGTAGTAATTCATTTTTTATATGATCCAATTTTTAATTTTGATCAAATAATTTCAGATAACTGGGTTAAGGTGAAATAATGGAACATTACTATCAAAATATACATGGTTGGTTTGACTATGAAGAATGCTTTCAAATTGCTGTTGATACCTGTCCTGAAAATGGCAAGATTGTAGAATTAGGATGTTGGAAAGGTAAAAGCTCATCTTTTTTGATTACTGAAGCTTTAAAATCTGGTAAAAATATTGATCTTAATTTTGTAGATACTTGGGCTGGATCTCCTGAGCATTTAGATCCTTCTGAGGGTGCTTACGAAGAAGGACTTGTTGAAGATCCAGACTTTGTTTATAAAATATTTCAAGATAACATCAATAAAATTGATTATCCCAAAAATATCTTAAGAATGCATACTTTTAAAGCTTCAAAGCTATTTGAAAATAATTCTATAGATTTTTTATTTATTGATACAGCTCATGAGTTCAAACATGTAGAAAAAGAAATATCACTCTGGTATCCAAAAGTAAAATCAGGTGGAATTATTGCTGGGCATGATTATTTTTATCCTGGAGTAATGAGAGCTGTAAAGGACTTTTCAAGAAAATATGATATTTCAATTAGGGTTATTAATTCAAGCTGGATAGGAGTTAAATCGTGATGGAACATTTTTACAATAATATTCAAGGCTGGTTTGATTATGAAGAGTGCTTTAAATTAGCAGTCAATAGCTGTCCTGAAAATGGAAAAATTGTTGAGTTAGGATGCTGGAAAGGTAAAAGCTCAAGTTTTTTAATCACCGAAGCATTTAACTCTGGAAAGAAAATTAATATAAGTTTTATTGATACTTGGGCTGGATCCAGCGAACATATTGAACCTACATCTGGATTATTTGAAAAAGGACTTTCAGAAGACCCAGATTATCTTTACAATATTTTTACTGAAAATGTAAATAAAGTTCCATACCCAAAAAATATCTTAAGAATGGATACTTTTGAGGCTTGTAAGCTTTATGATGATAATTCTTTAGATTTTGTTTACATTGATACAGCTCACGAATACGAACATGTAGCAAAAGAAATCTTAGCTTGGTACCCAAAAGTCAAGGTTGGTGGATACTTGGCTGGACATGATATTTATTTTCCTGGTGTCAATCAAGCAGTTAAAGAGTACTCTTTAAGATGTAATCATTCTGTTAGTTTGATGGCTACTGCGTGGGTAACAAAAAAAGTATTTGATTTAGGCTAATATGGAACATTTTTATCAAGATATTCAAGGTTGGTTTGACTACCAGAGTGTTTATGACATTGCGATAAAAGCATTACCTGAAAGCTCTATGATAGTTGAATTAGGATGCTGGAAGGGTAAAAGCTCTTGCTATCTTCTTACAGAAGCTCTTAATTCTGGCAAAATGTTAAACATATCTTTTGTTGATACTTGGGCAGGTTCTATTGAGCACCTTGATCCAGAATGTGAGTTTTACGAGCCTGATCTTTTGACTAATAAAGATCATATATGGGAAATATTTAATCAAAATATTGCAAGAATAAATTATCCCAAGTCCTTATATAAAAGAGATACATTTGATGCTGTTAATTACTTTGAAGATGATTCTATAGCTTTTTTATATATTGACACTGCGCATGAATATGAACATGTTTTAAAGGAAATTGACGCATGGTACTCTAAGGTTAAAGTAGGTGGTATTATAGCTGGACACGATTATTTTACCCCAGGAGTTAACAAGGCAGTAAATGAGTTCTTTGATATTAGACCTCACCCGCTAATTCATATAGGTGCTAGTTGGGTTGCCTTTAAAAATTATTAGAATGATTACACAATTATGCTGCGCTAAAGATGGAAACCTTTGTGAAATAATTAGCGTAGCAGGTAGTAATAGATCTAGATTTGCAGAACTTGGTTTTAACAAAGGTGTGAGAGTCCAGGTTGTTTCTCACATTGAAGATTCGTTAAGATTAAACATAAGAGATTACTGTATTGCCTTGCGAAAAGCAGAAGCAGAAGATATAACAGTTAAAATTATAGAAAGTAAGTAAATGCAAAAAAAACATACTATCACTCTTTTAGATAGCAATTTTCAAGAAAAATCTTTGACTCTGACACACCAGCAGTTAATATCCCTTAATGAATGGTTGAATGTGTATTTGAAAAACTCTGTTCCTTTGAAGTATCAGAAAGAAAAAACAAACTTTATGAACGCAAAGCAAATCTATAATTTAGAACTCTAGTATAATAACAATATGACTTGGAAAGATATTAGAGATCGCAAAGAAGAATCATTAAGAGAAAGCACAAATAATCCTATGGTTAAAAATCCTAATCCATTCGAACACAATGGTAAAATATATAAATCATTTTCAGATTATTTGAACTCTGAAGAATATAAAGAATATTTAGAACTTGAAGAAAAAGCTAAACAAGAATATTCAAAAAAGGCTAAGGAATATTTTGAATCACTGGAAACTGATAATCAGCTATTACTTTTCTTCCATATCACAAATGTAATCTTTCAAAACTATTTTAATGATAATGGTTCATACAGAGGTTTACTTTACAATAAGTTTGGTTTTGGTCCAGAAGCATATAGTTTGGGTTGTGATAGTGGTATGTTTACTCTTCATAATGCTATATCAACTCCTAACGAACTTGAAGAAAGATTTCAAAAGCTCATTGAATATTTAAAGTTAGATTTAAATAAAGATCAAATGATTTCAGCTAGAAACTATTTTAATTATGGGTTTGACAATAGTGAACAAATAAAAAGTATGTGGAATAAGCAGTTATCGATTGACTTTGAAAAAGACCCTGAGTAAGGGTCTTTTTTTTATGAACCACTTGCCAACCAAAAAATAAAAGACATAAAAGCTGCAATTGATATAAAAGCAATTACACAAATCAAATACTCAAAAAACGAAAGCCCCTTCTTCATTGAAAAATACTCCAATAGATTTTTTCTCATTTAAGAAGAGACTTACTTGTTAAATTACAAAACTAAATGTATTTATATGGTTAATTCTAATCTTGTCTGCATGCTCTGTTCTGTCCCATTGATGATAGATGTAAAATGTTTCTTTCTCTTTAGTTTGAACATTTTTTCCATCAAAATTGCATGGAACAAACCCCCATTTGATTCCTTCTCCAGTTGCACAAAATGAATCACTAAATGGAGAACAAACCATAATTTTAGGGTTTGACATGAGATAAGGATACAAGTAGTTTAAAGTTGCTTGGTCTGTATTAGATTTACTTAACCTATTACTATTAGTCCACAGTAATAAGAACAATTGACTGACTGCAAAAGGTCTACCACCAATCGTTCCACCGTTCACAACATAATAATCCATGAAATCGTCTTTATGGGCTGAAAGAAATGAATGATAATATTTCATGTCGTAAAAGTTCCATTCATTTGTTTTAATTTGAACGCCCTCATTTACAACAAAAACATCCTTGTCAGGGTGTTGCTTCATAAACTCAAATGGATCTTTTTGAATTATCACATCTCTGAAATCAACATGCATAACATATTCATAGTTATCAAAGTTCTCTACTAACCATTGATAATATGACATGAATCTGTCTCTAGCACCATTCAAAATAGGATTCTTTACTTCTACAACTTGAGTAAAGTACTTTTTAAATGTGTCAATTTGCTGTTGAGTTAAGTCTTTTACAAAACAAATCTTATCAAATGTCTTAAACTTTGATAATGTAGTTAAAAATATATCAGCATCTACAGATTCAGCAAAATCTTTTCCCTGAACGAACGTAAGTAATGCATTTCTCATATAGGTATTGTACAATCTAAGTGACATGATAGTAAGTAAAACTCCATTTAGAATAAGTTTTTTTGGCGGTGGTTCTGACTTACCATCTTATTATATGCAAGAAGAAGGATGCGTAATTTCTACTTCTATTGATAAATATCTCTACATTTCAATTAATAGAAAGTTTGATCAATCCATCAGGTTAAGTTACTCCATAACCGAAAATGTACCAAAAACACAAGATCTACAACACGACATAGTAAGAAACATACTTGAGCTTTTTAAAATTAAGACTGGTATTGAAATTACATCTATTTCTGACTTGCCTTCTAATGGTACAGGTATGGGATCTTCAAGTGCTTTTGCTGTAGGGCTAATCAATGCTCTTTACAAATATTTGGGAACAACAAAGCCTAATCCAGAAGCTTTAGCTCTTATGGCTTGTGGTGTTGAAATTGACATGTGCAATAAGACAATTGGTAAACAAGATCAATTTGCTTGCGCTTATGGTGGCTTTAATGAGTTTGTTTTTAACAGAAACAGTGTAATTGCAAAGCCTATAGATATTACTCAAGGTGTCAAAGAAGAATTAGAACAAAATATGCTTCTACTTTACACAAACACATCAAGACTAGCTAATGATATTTTAAAAGAACAAAGCTCAAATACAGAATCTAATTTGACTACTATGAACAACCTTAAAGAAATGGTCAAATTGGCTCATACATTTAAAGACAATGTAATTAATCAAAACTTAGATAATGTAGGCGAAATGTTAGATTATTCATGGCAATTAAAGAAAAATCTAACTACAAACATATCCAACCCTGATCTAGATGAGCTTTATGAATATTGTAAGCAGCTAGGGGCAAAAGGTGGAAAGATTTTAGGTGCTGGGGGAGGCGGGTTTATGTTAATTTACGCTGACCCAAAATCACAAGAAAAAATCAAAAAAGAATTAAGAAGATACAAGCCCTTTAATGTAAAAATTGCTACAGAGGGTTCAAAAGCCCAAGAGGTATAATTATATTATGTACATTAACAAAGACTTACCACCGCATTTAGGCGGTCATGATAATGAGACACACATTGATTCAGGTGTTCTTGATTACATGATAAAGAAATATAAAATTGAATCATATTTGGATGTTGGATGTGGACCTGGAGGCATGGTTGAATTAGCTGCTTCTAAAGGATTAAGAGTTTTAGGAATTGATGGCGATTTCACTCTCAATCATAAAGAAAAAACTCTAATTCATGACTACACTAAAGGCCCAGCAGATTTCAATGAATCTTTTGACATGGCTTGGAGTTGTGAATTCCTTGAACATGTAGAAGAGAAATATATGCCTTATTATATGGATTCATTTAAGAGAGCAAAGTATGTAATTTGTACTTATGCTGTTCCTGGTCAATGGGGGCATCACCATGTAAATTGTCAACCTATGGATTATTGGAAAGATAAGTTTACACAGTTTGGGTTTAAGTTTTCAGCTGCAGAAACTTTAAAGCTTAGAGAAATATCAACAATGCCAGCAGCTCATTTTAAAAGATCTGGATTATTCTTCAGCAATATCCATATGTAATAAAAAAGCCCTCTTATGAGGGCTTTTTTAATTGTTCTCTGTAATATTCTATCTTGTCTGAACAAATACCATAACAAATCGAAATATCATCATAATTGTGGTTTTCTGGCATTACACAAATAGAGTTGTGTAAAAGCTCTTCTCCAGTGTAAACCCAGATATTTCCTTTTGAAGTTAATGTATATTTGTCTTCTTGATGCCAAAAATATTCACATTCCAATTTTGCTTTTGACATAAATAACAATGCTTCTTTATTCTTGCAATGAACAAAAAGTTTTGAATTGTCCAAAAAATATTTATTAATTTTGTAAGTAGGCTTATCATGTCCAAGAAACAAGTCTTCTCCTATAACATGAAGATCAATTTCTACATAAAAACCAAGATTTAAAGCCCTAATTATATAATCAGGGCTGTTTTCTTTTTTCTCGTCAATGAAGGATGTATTCCCTCTATGTGAAATAAATATCATTTTCTTTTGTTAGCTATTGTATCAAACTCTGTATTGATCAAGTCGTATCCAAGTTTTCTTAAACGTTTCATCAAATCAATTATTTCTTTTTTGCTTGAGTGAGTGTTAGATTCAAAAAGTATCTTATCAGGACATTTCTCATAGCTACTGAAATAATCTAAAACTGAATTAACTATCTTACAATCATAGCCTTCCACATCAACTTTTAAATACTTAATGTAATCAATTTCGCATTGATCAACTAGATTCTTAAAAGTTATGCATTTAACTTTTTCAACTGAAACCAGACCCTTGTCAAAAATATTTACTATATTGTATTTTAATTTTGATTTATCTTTGGTTGAATGCCACTCTTCTGGGTCTGGGTAGTATTTTAAATGAAAATCGTGGGGCTTGTTTACTGAATTACAGCCAGCTAGCCATGCGCCAAGTTGATGTTCTCTGATAATATCGTCATGCACACAATAAATATCAATAGATCCATCACCAAAGTCTTCTTCAGAAACTAAAGCGGCATTTACTTTAATCACGTTAGGCTTGTCTGGCAACATATCTTGGTATTTTTTTATAGGTTCAATTGATATACCCTTAGTTGTTTCACCCGCTTGTTCAATTAACGTGTGAAAGAAACAAGTGCCAACCTCCACAAAATCATAAATGTTCAATTAATAAACCCCGTAATTACAAATCTGAATTGCATATTTGGTAGTTTCTTTGTTAAGTATCTCATTAAATAAAAAATTCTGCTGATCAAGAGTTTCAACATTACATTCAAACCAAGGGTAAAACATAAAATATGGCCAATTACTTGTTTTTTTATGTTTCATTGCTTGCTTATATTCTTCAGTATAAGGTTGAATTCTCCATTTACTCCACCACAAAGATCTGTTTACCTTAGAGAACCTTTCATTTTTAGATCCACTCAATAAATCTTCGTTCCCAGTATTTATTTTTGAAGTATCAACTAATAATTGTTCATCAACAGAATTAAAATCTCTACAATGTTGGAAATCATTTACAGAAGATTTTTCTTTATTATAAATAAAAGCTCTTAAAAAATAATCTCCTTCATAATAGCCAATCCCACTAAATCTCTCGTCAAATAATCCAATTTTTTTGACGCTTTCAGGAGTATGATAGATAAAAGCATCACCTTCTCCAAAAGTCATGAAATTATAGGTTTTTGAATATTTTATTAAAAGAGAATACCAATTTTGTTTAAGTACAGTATCGTTCTGAATTGTAATTACTGCATCACATTTAGGATTTAAAAGATCTTGAAATCCATGAATTATTGCTGAGTTCCAATCCCTGGGAATATATGCTGTTGAAATAGTTGGTCTTAAAAAGTTAGTGATAACAGTAATTTTGTATTTATTGTATTCTTCGTTTATGTTAATTTCAGGATGATTGTTCAAAATGAAAATCTCTACATTCTCTAAATCAACATCTGATTCAAAAAGTGATTTAAGAATCATATTGTTTAATGCATGATCATTCTTATAATTAAGAATGTAGAGATTTATTTTCAACTAACTAACTAAGCCCCATTTATTGATAGCATCTAGATATTCATCACCATAAGATTTATCAATAGCCTGTCTCATAGCTTTAGCACCGGCAACTGTTCCAGAGGGATGACCGTGTAGAGCACCACCGCAGTTAGCTAAATAATTAATTCCAAACTTTTCAGTAATGGTATTTACAATTCCAGGATGCATTCCGCAGGACAAGGCTGGAACAACATTTCTTGAGTGTAAAATGCCCATTGTATTTCTAAGATCATTCTCATCATCACTTGCGTATCCACCCCACATTCCTGTATGAATGAAGTCTACACCCATCAATCCAGCTAGGTAGCAAATTACACTCCAATCGATATGGAATGCATGTTTCTTATTTGTAAGAATCTTGTCACCACTCTTTTGAAAGTGCATGAACAATGGTAAATCAAGATCTCTAACCGACTTATAAACACCCATTCCTGACCAGAAGTTGATATGAATACCATTGCCACCTTCTTGATGAACAAACTTTACTCTATCTAAAATATGAGCTGGATCTGAGTTGATGCAGAAGCAGTAAACTACATTCTTGTCTCTAATATAGTCTGAAATTAATGAAACTCTCTTCTCAAGTGGGCATACATCAGGGTTGGCCATAATTTCATCTTCCTTGATAAAATTAACTCCTCCCTCAACCATTTCTTTAACCATATCAAGAAGAATGGATGGGCTAATACCAGTCTTTGGCTTACAAATACCACCCAGTAATGGCTTTTCATGAGTTTTTGTAAACTCTCTAGCACCAGTAATACCATACTTTGGTAATTTAAAATATTTTTCGATTACCCAATTTGGAATTACAAGTTTTTCAAGCCAGCAAGTTTCGATAGTATCAATATCTAGCTGTCCACCCATAAGAAAACACAACAATTGAGCAATACCATCAGAGGCAAAATCAATGTTTGCAACAGGGAATCCAATTTCTACTCGTCCTGAAAAGAGTTCAAGGTCTGGGCAATTCTTTACAACACAAGAATGATTGAAAAACAATTCATCTGTTTCACGCTCTAATCTTACAAGTGGGTTACCCACACTTTGACCAATTGCCAGATTCCAAGCTGCATCTCTAACACCTTTTTTAGATTCTAAAAAATAGTATCCTTTGATGTATCTATCAGAATCAATTTCATCTACAAAAATCATTCTTTTACCTCATATTTATCCCCAGGCAACGACGGGGTCTTTACACATACAATTGTACAATCTTCTAAAAAATCTGGTTCCGCAATTTCATTTTTTTCAATAAGAAATATATTTCCAGACGTTAAAGTTTTGCCATTAATAATCATTTTTCCTTGGATTAAGACATTAATTTCAACTGCTTCTTTATGATAATGTTTAGGCCATCTCTCACCTTTAGGATGAAACAAAACACCAACTTCAAATTGCTCTGTTTTAAAAATTGATGGTTCAAAGTTTCCCACGAACCATCCTCTAAACATATTTTCTAATTTATCAATCTTCATTTTTTTGTAACAAAAGCAATTCCGTAATCATCTTCAACTTGACAGCATTTTATTATGTTAAACTTTGAAGAATCTAGTGCATCAATAAAAAGTTTTGGTCCTGGGTGGTAATTTGTATCATGGAAGACAACAATTCCATCAGTATTCAAAAACTCTGTAAATCTCCATTCTTTAAGAACTTGATTGACTGAATGCCACCCATCAATAAAAATTAAATCAAAATTAGTTATCCCAATTTTATTTGCATAACTCATAATCTCATCAATGTTAGCAGAATCGGTTTGTATACCAAATTGATTTTTATGAGCATCAGTAAAAGGAACAGGATTGATATCTACACCAAGGTACTTTGTTTCATCATTTTTATTATCAATCAAAACCCTGCTTAAACAACCTTCATAGTCGTTTACGCCAATTTCCAGAATAGCCTTGCAGTCTTTGAGTTTACTAAAATAATTAAGTAAACTATCTCTATTACATTGAGAGACAACTGTAAAGCTTTTCATGGGAATATCAGAATCCCAATCTTCATCATCTTTTATTGAAAAAGTTCTAATTTCTTTTATTAAATCTCTTTCTACAATTTCATCTATTGTTATCATTTAATACGCCTTTTTGGTAATGAAAGTAATTCCCCAATCTGATGTTTGTTCGCATTTCTTGTACACTTCATATCTATCAACTCTTAAATTGTTGACTAAATACGTTGGGCCTGGATGAAAATTAGTATCATGAATGGCAATAATTCCATCTTCTGACAAATAATCTATAAATCTCCAATCATTTAAAACTTGATTTATACTTGGCCAACCATCTATAAAAATAAAGTCAAAGGTTTTAACTTCGTGTGATTCAGCAAAACTCAAAACTTCATCCATATTTGATGAATCTGCTTTTAGAGTAAAAACATTGTTATCATCATCATTTAAATAAGATTTATCTTTGACATCAATTCCAAAATATTTAGTTGAAGCTAGTTTGTTTTCAATTAAAACTTTAGTAAAAGCTCTTTCAGGATTGCTACAAACTCCAATTTCTAAAATTGATTTACAATTGTTTTTAATCATTCCAAAATAATGAACAAGCATATCTATATTTGCATCAGAAACTTCTACAAGAGGCTCAAATGTAGTAGGCCAATCTGAATCATCATAGTCTGTAAAAGTTCTATAATCTCTATATAAATCCCTCTTGATCAATTCATCAATAGTTATCATTTTGGTTTTCCTCTAAAAAAACATTTAAATCATCTTCTGTACCAATTGCCCAGTGTTGACAATTTGGAATATGATAAATACCAACTTTATATCCAGCTTCTATCATTTTGTTATAAGAAGGACCAATATAGAACTCGCCATTTGGAGCTCTTTCATTACTGGCAATCATAGCATTGACGCTCTCAATGAAATATCTGCCATTCTTCCAAAAGTGTATTCCATTCAAAGATACATTGCTGATAATTTGCTTTTCTTGTATTTCTGTTACATTCCCATGGCGGTCTAATTTTGCATAAGAGTTTTTATCTGTATCTGCAAAATATGTAACTACAAAACCATCTTTAGGATAATTGGTGCAAAATGTTTCAAAAGATTTCTTATCCCAATGCATGATTTGATCACAATTGGTAATTATTAAAGGATCAGAATTATTAATAAGATCTTTTGCTAATAAAGCAGTACAAGCTGGACCTTCTGTAAGATAATTTACACTAATAACTTCACAATCACAAATAGATTTCAAAATCTTGTCAACTTGATAATCTCTGATATGCTCTTCTCTAACAATAAAAATATAATTACCTGATATTCCTAAAGATTTTATTACAGCTTCAATCATATACTCATTATTAAATCTAATTAATGGTTTTGGTACAGGACTATTAGGAAATCTACTTCCTAAACCAGCCATAGGAATTAAAATATTCATAATTATATTTTACCACTTATAAAAAGACACAAAAAAACAGAGGAAGAATAAATCTTCCCCTGTCTTTAGTTTGTAGCTAAACTAAATTAGCTAACGGTGATCTTGCTAACTGCAAAGTCATTGATGAGCGCAAATCCGAGCTCTTCGTAAACAACCCATCCGAGACGAAGTCTCTTTGGATCGTCAGCTGG
>JACCDW011635595.1_pt1 | contig 12315 bp, 8 predicted proteins | sample 7449781 | NCBI WGS metagenome assembly JACCDW01 (sample SAMN15323449, study PRJNA562643) | freshwater metagenome | isolation source: river surface water | place: USA:Blue River Watershed | collected 2017-08-18
ATGGCGAACATGATGAAGACCCCGGTGAACATTCCGGTGAACACATCGCCACGCATTGCTTGCAGGTTACTTAGCCGCACGCGACGGGTCTGAATGTGTTTGCGCTCTTCAATTTCTTCGGCGGCCTGCCAAAAGAAAAGGTAAGGAGAAATTGTGGTGCCGGCCAGGGCGATCAAAAGCTCAAACGAAACTCTGGTGAAATCAAATTGCGGAAGCAGTGTAGAAGTCGCTACTTGGCCCCAGTCAACTTTGGCGACAAATAACACCGCAACATAGGCAAGCAGTGAAATGGTTAGCCAGCGAAGGACGCGGGCGTATCGGTGATATGGAATTGCAATTTCTGTGGCGGCAAGCAACACCGCAAACATGACCACGCCGGCCCACTGTTCTACCGGGGCAATCAAGCCAAGTGCCGAAGACATGATGGCTAGGTCGGCGGCGATGTTGACGGTGTTGGCAACGGCAACAAGCACCACCGCCACAACCAAAACCCAGCGCGGCATGCGTGACTTGATTAGTGCGGCTAAGCCTTTTCCGGTGACCAGCGCCAAACGCGCGCAGGCCTCTTGAACAGCAAAGGCCAGCGGCAATAGCCAAAGCGCAGACCAAAGGAATCCGTATCCAGCGGCGGCACCAGCCTGCGAGTAAGTGCCAATCCCCGATGGATCATCATCGGCCGCACCAGTGACAATGCCCGGGCCAAGGCGCTTAAAAAAGTCGCGGCCTGCCATCGTCGATTCCTCTCATTGAGTCGTAGTCCAAGACTAAGCACTCAATGCCGCGGTCCTCGGCCAGTTTGCGAGCCTGGGGTTTGATCTCTTGGGCGGCAAAGATGCCACGCACGGGAGCAAGCAGCGGGTCACGGTTTAGCAGTTCCAGGTATCGGGTTAGTTGTTCAACGCCGTCGATGTCTCCCCTGCGCTTTAGTTCAATAGCCACGGTTGAACCATTTGCATCCCGCAGCAGAATATCCACCGGACCAATTGCGGTGAAATACTCGCGGCGAATGAGGCTTGCGCCTTCTTCAATCAGATGCAGTTGATCGGCAAGCAGTTCTTGCAGATGCTTTTCAACGCCGTCCTTGATCAGCCCCGGGTCATCACCCAGCTCATGCGAAATATCGCTGAGCACTTCAAAGATTGAGATCATGAGAACGTCATCGGTCTTGGCCTGCTGCACCTGCCAAACCTGTTGCACACCAACCTCTAGTTGATCGGCATTTGGCTCAAGCACCGATACCGTGCACGGCGGATTCATCCAGTTGAGCGGCTTGTAGGAGCCAGAGTCAGAGTGCACCAGCACCGAACCATCGGCCTTCATCACCAACAGGCGTTTGGCGCGAGGTAGGTGTGCCGAAAGCCGCCCGGCATAGTCCACCGAGCATTCGGCAATGATTAGACGCATTCTGCAAGACTACAAAATGTATTTGGTAATGTCGGCGGCAACTGATAATTTATGAAGTGACCCGCCCATGGCTTGGACCTTGGGATTAGAACCCGGCTTAGGCCGGGTTCTTGCTTTAAGCCCAAGTGTGGGGCCGAGTGATGTTCCCACCCTTTGAAGTTATATAGCTTCGCGGCAATTGAGAGTCAGCCAACCAGCCAACGTGCAGCTCCTCCAGATAGGTTGCAACCTTCCGGAGGCCATCGGCTTTCGCTGAATCGTGCACCTTAGGGACCACAACTTTTACGTCTGCTCCCACTTGGGTGGCCATTCTTATTGGGGTAACGAAATCTGAGTCTGCCGTAATGACGAGTGCGGCTTTCAAATTTTCTTTCAGGACGTCGAATAAGAGATGGGATGCCAGGTTCACATCAGAACCCTTTTCACCAAACTTCCAGACCTGAGCCCTAGGGAAATCCGGTATCGCGCGCTTTGAAATCTGGTTGAGTGCCATCTGAGTTAGCCCTAAGTGGTTTGGCAACGTGGGGCTGAGTACAGAACTTCGAGTCGTGGTTGCAACTCTTAGCCAATCAACATCCTTTCTGAACTGCCCAGGAATTACTTTCACACCCTGATCCCTAAGGACTCGCATGTATGCGTCTTGGCGGTTCATGCCAGTATCACCGGGGAATCTGCTTTTTACAGGAGCAGTGAAGTAGTAAATCTGACCAAGTTCCATATCAGGCCGACGGTCAGTACAGAATTTCAATAGATTCAACCACTTGAAATTTGGTCGTGACTCAAGTGAACCTTTGTAAAGGCTAAAACCGTCAATGTAGGCGTTGAATATCAACTTCATGAAAGTAATTTATTGCCAGACCGTGACAATGATGCCACCGTTGTTAGTAACTATGGAACCAGCGTGTAGTTGACCAGACGGGCTTTGGTTCCGGTGGTCTTTGACTGTTTACCCGCGTAGGTGATGGTCAAGTACGGGTAGAGCGTCTTGGCATAGGTACACGCAGCCTTGGCGCGACTGGTTGCCAACTTCAATTGTTGAGCGCTCTTGGCAAAACCGGTGACATCGCCCACGCAGTGCAAGCGCTGATAACCCGGATTGGTCACCATGATGCCCTTGATGCGCAACTTCATGATTGTTGTTGGTGAAATCGCTGTGGCCGCATAGCCACCAATTTTTGACAGCACCTTGGCGCTCGTTGGAGCAACCAATACCGGGTTTGGGTTGGCCGCAATGTAATTGACGGTCACATTGTTGTAGGTGGCTTTGACCTGCATGGTGATGTACCAACCGGTGTCAGTGGCAGGAATCAAATAAGAGTTTGAAACCACCGATGGAATCTCAATGCAACCAACTGGCACAGTGCTGCGCACTACCCCGCCAGATGTTGCAGTTACCGGATCAGTGCAGCGATACCAAGAGTAGGTAAGGGTTGCACCAACGCGATTGACGCTGGCACTTGCCGTAATCGTGGTGCCCTGTCGCCAGGGCCCACGAGTTACATCGGCAGATACTGCAAATGGTGGCAACGGGGTTAGGTCGTTTACCAGTAGGCCGTTCCAAAGCCAACCGGCAGTACCAAATCCAGTTGCTGGTGAATAGAAGTTAACCTTGGCTCCGGCCGCGATTGAGTCAAAGGGGGTGGTGCCCAAAGTAGGGGCGTTTCCTCTGAAGGTAATTTCACTTAGGTTGGCACTGTTGGCAAAAGCTAGGTCACCAAGAGTGGTGAATGATGCCGGAAACTTGACCGAGGTAACCCCCGAGTCTTTGAAAACATTTGCCGCCACCGCGGTCACCCCTGCTGGCAGCTCAATTGCCCCAACACACAAGGTACTGCTGGTGACCACAGTGTCGGTCACGGTGAAACTGCCGCTGGTTGAGCAATTCACGGTCACTACCGCGGCATTGGCGGTAATGGGTGTTGCAACCACCGTGCCAATAGTAAGAACGAAAGTTAGTGCCGCAGAGAGAATTGCCTTCATGCTTTCAGGCTATCGGCTACTTGCCTAAATCCTCTCGAAGTCGCTGCAGCTCGGCATCTTGATGAGCAAGGTGCTGCTGCAACTGCTGAACTTCGTGCAGCAAGGCGGTGGCATCTTTATAGGTTGCCTCGGCACGCATCTCAGCGCGGGCGGTCTGCTGATTCTGGCCAACAATAATCACCGATACCAAAACCAACTGCAAAAAGGTCTGAGCAATCCAGTCCACAATCACACGCACATCTCCGGTGGAAACAGCAGCTGGAAAGCTGATAAGCGCTAGCCCAGCAAAAGCATAGGCCGCCCACATGGTGCCCACCTTGGTGGTGATCCAATACCCCAACCGATTATTGAAACCGGCCACCACTTTGGATGCTGGCTGATGTTCGCGAGTTTGTGTGTGCGGGTGTTGCTGGTATTTGTATTTGGCCATGGCTTAAATGTAGAACACCCGCCGGCCTTTCGACCGACGGGTGTTCGTACTATTTGAGGACTATTACTTTACGGTAATGGTCTTGGTTGCAACTAGCTTGCCACCAACGAATACGGTTACCTTGTGCTTGCCCTTAGGCGCCTTCAAAGCAACAGTCTTCTTAGCTGCAGTTCCAGTGAAGCTGCGGAAGAACTTTCCAGCAACCTTCACAACAACGCGCTTTGCAGCAGCGTTAGTCGCTGATACAAAGAACTTGCCAGTTGAACCTGAAACAGCAGCAGTAGCAGCTGAAGTTGCAGGCAGAGTGTTTGAAACATTGATTGTTGCAACAGTGGTGATTGGCAGGAAGTTTGATCCTGAATCGTCAGCATCGTACTTCGCAGTGATTGTTGCAGTACCTACTTCAGTTGCACCAAGAACAAGCTTGAATGCAATTTTTCCATCGGCATCAGTGTTCGCTGCAATGGTGGTGGCATAGCCAACACCAGTCAATGAAATGCTGATAGGTGATGCTGTAGAAGTGGTTACTGGTGCACCGTACTTGTCAACAAGAAGAACAACTACGTCAACTGCACGACCAGGAAGGACGTTTGCAGGTGCTGTGATTGTCAGGGTCTTGCCGTCAGCAGCATCTGCTGCCGCAAACTTTAGGGCCTGAGTCTTTGAAACAGAACCTGAAGTAACGGTAGTGGTGAAAGTTCCACCCTTCTTTGAGAACACGTAAACGGTGTACTGGCCTGAAGTGTTGGTGTTAACAGTGATTGAATCAGCTGAGACATAATTTGCACCACTTGCTTCGGTGCTGAAGAACAGCCCTGCAGCCGCGATCGTCACAGCAACACCAGCAGATGCAGAACCATCTGCGTTGTAAACAGTTCCGCTAACAGCCGCACCCTTGTCAGAACCAACGTTCAGGCCAAGGATGTTGATGTTTGAACGGTTGTCCAGAGCGCTAAGAGCAACGTTTGAACGCGCTACAGCAGTAGATGCTGTGCCAGCCGCTAGAGAAACAACTGTTCCAGTTGTGTTCTTTAGTGTGGCATCGTTCAATGTGATCTTTGCAGCAGCCTGAGCAGCTGTAACAATGTTTAGAGTTGAAGCTACTGAGTCTGTAGTGAAACCAGTCTCCTGAGTGTAGTCACCTGTTGTCTTGGTGTACACAGTTGCGGTGATTAGAGTATCTGCGTCTGCACCAGTGCTGTTGTCAGTAAATGATGCAGTAGCAATTCCGTCAACGAAATCAGCAGTAGAACTTACAACCAATGTTCCTTGAGATGCAGTGTAACGAAGCTGGTAGCTTGAACCTGACTTGGTCCAAACCTTACCAAACTGGTCACGAATTGCATACTTGATTGATACAGCCGATCCCTTTACAACAGTGCGAGTGGTTGAACCCAGAGGAGCAGCCGCTTCGGTGAAGTTAGTGATTACTGCATCAGCCCAAGTAAAGGTCTGGCTGCTCTGAACTGGCCCTGAAGTGCCAGGCGCAGTTGCAGTTACGACGATGATGTCACCCACAGCACCTGTTACTGATTCAATTGAAACAGTTACGCCACCATTTGCATCGGTGGTTGTGTTCACTACCGCAGTGTCTCCAGCTGCATCAGCAGCAGTCATGGTCTTTCCGTTGATTCGAAGTACATCTGTTGAAACGATTGTTGAACCGCTTTCAGATAGCTTCAAAACAACTGGCTGACCCGCGCCAACTGACTGGTTTCCGCTTGCCTTGGTGAAGTCAACTCGGTATGAGAATGACTTTGTACCAGTGCGTACGTACCAGCTGTCGGTTGTGTTGTTTGCGATGTTCTCGCTGCGAGTAACTTCAGTCTCCTGAGCAGTTGCAGTGCTCGCCGCAGAAGCGGTTGAGTAAACAACTGTTGAGTAGGTGTAAGTTGTGTCGCTGTCATAGCTGACTGAACGTCCCTTAGCCGCAACTACAGTGCCTGCAGCAACAGTTGGTGAAGATGCGTTTGCCGCAGCGAACTCGAAACCAGTCTCAGCTGTGTTTCGTGTTACTTCGCGGGTTGCACTTCCAGCCCCACCGAATGCTCCACCATCAATAGCAATAAGAACGTTAGTGCTAGCTAGGGTGCTCTGTGCGTAGTTGAAGTCCGCGCCGTATGAAACAGTTCCAGTAACCTTCTCGCCCACAGATACAGGGTCAATTGCTACGGTTGGAACCAAGTTCTTTACAAACTTGACTGTTACAGGTGCTGACACAACGGTGTCAAGAGCGTCGAGGCCGTTAGTGTTACCTGACTCGATGTAAGCCTTAACAACAAACTCAACCGAAGCAGCGCTTGTCGAGGAGGTTGTTGGGTTCAATGCCAAAGTTGGACGCTGTCCTGCAGTTGCGCTTACAGGCTGTGACAAGTAGTCCACAGTTGTAGTGCTGTATGCGGCAGGGGTGTTTGTGCCATTGTCGCTCTGAGTATATGAAACTGCCTGAGTAGATGATGGCTTTGTAATCTGCCACTTCAAATCATCTGAGCTAGTCGCACCAAGCACCTTGAGGGTGAAGGTGTCAGACGCTAGAACTGTGAAGCCGGTACCTGTGTTCGCAACAACTGATAGACCAGCTGCCTGTGCCGGAGCACCTGCGAATAATGAAGTACCTAGAGCTACAACAGCACTAATCGCCAAGCCCTTGCGGGTTAGGTTCTTAGACATGTATGTCTCTTTCTTTCTTGGTTTATTGCCCGATCTCCAGGATGGAGTTCGGATTGGAAATCTCAATACCGGCCAACCAAGCAGGCGGGCATAAAAGACCTCACACTCTAGATAACTAGAGGCACTGGCTTTACTTACGGCCCCGACACCACCTCTGACTGGACTTGTCGTTTTAGTGTCCGGACATTCACATTTGTTTGTCGTTGGCCAGACTTACTCTGTAGGGGTAGCACTATGTACTTGGGGGTATAAAAATGACGCTTACCTATGGGGATGGGAAAGTAGCTTTAGGCAGCGTTGAGGTAATTCTTGATGCTCTAACGAAAAGTGAAAGCATTGCCGACTTTTGTCGCGCCATCGTCCACTCAGAATTCACGCAAAACTCGGTACAGGGTTGCCACTTCTTCGCTCTGGACTCAGAGTCGCACCTGAACCCCGTGTCTGGGTATGGACGCACATACCTTGATAGCGAGATCGCTCTAAGCGCTTGGGATGACGACCCAATTGCAGAGTGCATTCGAAAAAAGGAATTTGCATTCCTGAGCCCCTCAAAAACACCCGATAGGGGTGTTCTGGCGATTCCTTTACTAAAGGACTCGATTCCTGTGGGCGCCCTGGCTTTAGTCCTTGATGTCGGCGTAAAAAGCATGCCAATCCACGAGAGCCTGATACCGATTCTCAGCAAGCTTGGGACTTACTGTCTAACGGCATTTTCAATTTCCTCTGGACGCTCCAATGGAAGCTACTCATCGCCTAATCGTGAAGCGAATGGAGAAGAACTGACTTCACGTCAGATCAAGATTCTTGAACTGATGTCTGAAGGCATGGTAAACGTAGAAATTGCACGCGAACTCATGCTTTCTGAAAGCACCATTCGCCAAGAAACCGTTCGAATTTACAGGGCGCTCGGCGTTCCAAACAGACTTGAAGCCGCTAAGAAAGGCCGGATGCTTGGCCTAATTAAGCGCCCCCCCCCCCGCTTAGATCAGCTCCTGAATGATGTAGCTAAATGAAAATCCCCCTGGCCGAAGCCAGGGGGATTTTCGTTATAACCGAAGGACTATTACTTTACGGTAATGGTCTTGGTTGCAACTAGCTTGCCACCAACGAATACGGTTACCTTGTGCTTGCCCTTAGGCGCCTTCAAAGCAACAGTGCGCTTAGCAGCGGTTCCTGAGAAGCTGCGGAAGAACTTTCCAGCAACCTTCACAACAACCTGCTTACCAGCAGCGTTAGTTACAGCAACGTTGAACTTTCCAGTTCCACCTGAAACACCAGCAACAACCTTCGCTGCAACCGCACCAATGGTGATGGTCGCAGTTTTCACTAGGTCAAGGTCGCCGGTTGCAGTACCAGTGAAGTCATCGTCAGATGCCTGGTCGTACTTCACGGTGACGGTTGATGAACCAGTTTCGTTTGCACCTAGTAGAACGCGGAAGGTTAGCTTACCGTTTGCATCGAATACGTCTGGCATGGTGCCAACTAGAAGGCCAGGGCCCTCGTAAGTGGCTTCAACGTCAGCGTTGGTTGAAACAGCAACAGGGTTACCGAACTTGTCAGTAAGAGTTGCAGTTACAACTAGAGTGCGTCCAGGAAGGACGTTTGCTGGAGCGTCGATTACCAAAGAGGTACCGGCGGTAGCAAGCGCCTGAGCGAACTTGATTTCAACAAGTGACTTAGCTGAACCTGAGGTGATAGTCACAGTTTGAGTTCCGGCCTTCTGGGACCAAACTGAAACTGAGTACTTACCATCTGCATCTGCTGGGACAGTAATTGAATCAGTTGCGTAGATGTCCTTTGAACCAGCAGTGGTGAACTTGAACAACAAGCCCTTTCCTGCAAGAGTCACCTGACCACCAGCAATAGCTACAGAAGCAGCAGTTGCTGAGCTTGCGGTTGCGACCTTACCGTAAAGAACAGCAGCAGTAGCTGTCTGAGTTGGCTCAGTTCCAAGCACATAGCGTGAGTCAAAGTTTCCGAAGTCAGCTACTGACAATGCGTTTGAAGAGTTGTCGAGTGTGTATGCAGTTTCAGCAGTGTTCTTAGACAATTCTGTTCCCTGGCCGCTGTTGGTGTAAACCTTCAGGCTTCCAGCAGTAGCATCGGCAGCAGAGACAATTGCAATGTCAAATGTAGAGTCGATGTCTACAGCAGAGTTTGAACCGTAACCACCGTTTACTGAGTCCTTCTTGATGTACTCAATGTCGTAAATGTTTGCACCGGTACCAGTTCCGTTGTCAAGAATGTTCAGTGTTGCTTTACCGCCAACAACTGGAACTGCAGTCACGTTTGAAGCATTTGTCGATGCTGGTGACTGTGATGAACTCACGAAGATAGCGCGTGCATCGAAAGTACCGTCAGCAGGTGCTCCACCGAACTGGTCAACAATCGCAATCTGAACAGGAACTGCTACGCCATCGGTAGTAGTTGCCTTGGTTCCGTAGTTTGTGATGTATGCAGTGCTGGTGTAGCTAGCTTCCTTCTGAATTACCTCTACTGTTGAAGATAGAGTCTCTGCGCTGAATACTGCAGAAACAACGTCATTAGCTGAGAGTCCAGCAGATGAGATCTTGACCTTTGCAACACCGTCGGCATCGGTAGTGGTCTTAATCTTTGCAACTGTAGAAGAAGCTCCAGGAAGCTTGGTCTCGTCTGTGTAAGTGGTTCCGTTAACAGTTAGCGAAACTACTGAACCTGCTGTACCTGAAAGGGTTCCGGTTGGAACGCTAATAGCAACTTCAACTGCCAGACCAGCTACAACCTTTGGAGTTGTTGAAGAGTCTTTTGCAGTTGCCTTCAACTCGAATTCCGCGTTGCGAAGCACGTGACCGGTAACAATAGAGCCAGAGGCTGACTCGTAGCGAGCAGTTTTGCTGCGCACAACATCAGCAGTCAAGGTTGCTGCCTTGGCAGCAACAACTGACGCGGTCACAGCTGCGCCTACAGCGGTGTTTCCTGAGTCGTTAGTTGCAACTGCAGAATCTTTCCAGCGCAACTGAGCCTTAACAGCAGTGTCCTTGACAAGTGCGTCCACAGCCAAATCAGCTTCGAACTTGGTCTTGTCAGTACTTAGAGTTACGGCATCAACATTTGCACCAGTCTTTAGAGCGGTGTCGGTGCCGCTGGTGAACTTAACACCAAACTCTGCAGCGGTTAGCTGGTCGATTGCTACACCAGGAATTGTTACATCCGCGCCCACAGTGGTTGCACCCTGGATTGGTGAGTCAATTGCGATGGTGGTGGTAAGTGATGCGATGTCCTTGAAAACAACTGTGCGAGTAGGTGAAACATATTCACCATCGTTGATTACACCGTTGTTGTTAACGTCGGCCCAAGCTCGAACTTCATACGACTCAGTTGTGTCAGCTGCGATAGCGCCGCTGGTCAATGAGAACTGGAACGGTGAAGTCATTGATGAGACTGCAAATACAGCAGTGTCGCCGGCTGCAGTTCCAAGCGCGGTCGCAGTTGCACCAGAAGTGGCGTAGTTGACAGCAGTCGCATCATTTCCGCCAATTTTCTCAGTCGGTGCGTTAGCACTACCAGAAACGTTCTTGACGTGGACGCGCAATGTTGAAGCAGATCCAGCCCAGTCAGCGTTTCCAGAAGCTAGGAAGGTGAATGATTCACCCTCAAGCATTGTGTAATTTCCCTTGTCGTTTAGGTCAGTAAGGGTAATTCCAGGTGCCGCAGTTGCTGGAGTACCAGCAAACAGTGACGATCCTAGAGCTACAACTGCACCAAGCGCCAAGCCCTTGCGGGTTAGGTTCTTAGACATGTATGTCTCTTTCTTTTCTTGGTTAGTAAGCCTTTTGCGGGGCAAAAGACTGAGAATCCTGACGCGCCAAGCAACCAAGCAGGATGGCGTGAGGGGTTCCTCGTTAAAGGTACCGGAGAAATGTCCGGACTATTACGGTATTTGTCCGGATATTTTGAAAAAGTCGCAAAATAAAAAACCGCCATTTCTGGCGGCTTTTTGGAGGATTTGGGGATCTACTACCTCTTTTCTACCTTGAGGATGTCAAGGGCAGTTTTTTCAAGGCCTGAACGGTCCTTGTTGATCACCAATTCAAGACGAACGGTGCTCTTGGCCAGGTCTGATTCGTCATGAACCTTGCCGCTTTTATCGGCCAGGTATTTCAGAGAAGCAAAGTAGACGACATGTTCCAAACCTTGTTTATCCATGACTGTGAGAACTTCAACCTTGGACGGGTAAGCAAAATAAGGAACCCCATCAACCATCACGGTAATTAGAGTGTTCTGGAACTGCTCTTTAGAGTCATAGTCAAAGGTGAAGTCAGCAAAAATACCCTGGCTGGCGTAGACGCGGTAATCAGCTGGAATGGTGATCTGGTCTACCTGAACCGCGCTGGTCTTCACGAAAACAACGTCACTCTTTGAGCTGTCAAAAATCTTGGTCAAATCAGACTGCTTGAATGGGCTTGGGCTGGCAGATGGAGCCGAGGCGGCCACATTTGACACTGGTAATGAAGGCTTTGCAGGCGCAGTAGCTGGGATTTCCGGAATCTGTACAACTTCGTCAGTAGGCTGTGCCGATGCGGTTGGGGCCGGAGAAACCGGCTCTTCAGTAGCTGCAGGGGCCTGAGTTTCAGCGCCCTGCTGGGCAACTTCTTGAGTCTGTGCACCACGACCGGTGAAGTTTACGAAAGCACCAACTGCCAGCATTAGGAACAGCACAAAGACCATTGCCTGAGCGCCAACCTTTTTGGCTTCCATGGCTGCCTTGCGAGCGGCAACTGAGAGAATTGCGGCTGCTGACATGCCGGATGTGTTTATATCGTCGCCAAGCAGGGCCTTCTTGAAGGCTGCGCGGGCGCGGAAAATAAGTTGGCGGGTTGCGTTCTCTGATAGACCAACTTGGGCAGCGATCTGTTCTGTTGACTTTTCTTCATAGATAGAGGCCAAAAGAACTTCACGGTGGCGAGGGTTGAGTTTGCTGAGCGCCAGGCGCAATACAGCGGCGTCATCTTGCTGCTCAAGGTATGAGCTGACCTCTGGGTCTGAGCTAACTGGCTCGGCAACGTCATCGAGGTTTGAAACATAGGCCTTACCTGAGGCACGAATTACGTCTAGGCAAAGCAGGCGCACCTTCCACTTCAGGAAGCGAAGCACACCGATTTCTGAGTCAAGCTCAGGAAGGCTAACCATGAGGTAAAGGAATGCATCTTGTACAACTTCGTCAACCTGGCTTGGATTGTGCAGGAAGCGGCGAGCGTGACGCTCTAGGTGTGGACGGAAGCGGGTGTAGATGCTGGCAAAATCTTGGGCAGACCATTCGGCTAGCTTCACCGGGTGGCCGTCTGGGCCGTTTGCGCGATCGCGAGTTACTACGTAGCCGAAGTCCTCATCGGATTCTTCGTCTAGCAGGTTCTCTAGCGGATCTTCAGTAAATTCGCCCTCTGGACGAATTGGGGTGATGTCTGACATCGGTGCCCCTTTCATCCAGACATAACGGCTCTAGGGCAAGTTTATTGCCCTGTCTAGTTAAACGGTAGGGGCAGTGGTTTATTACGGTCGCGGGGCGGATTTATGGGTGTTCGCTGGGGCGAAGGCGAAAACCCAACGTTTACCTGATTATTTCCCTTAGTTACCGTAATAAAGGGGATGGCCCGGCGTGTACTGGTAACGTAAAGGTTACGACAAACCACTTGAAACCAAGCCTCGTGAGGCGTCGTAAACAATACAGGCCTAGCGGATCGCGATCCAAAGGGCCAACCGGTTCAAAGAGATGCGTCTCGGCGAGCCACAGGGAAGTCTCGGGACTAATGAATTCGTAGCCTCGGGACTTTTCCCATTTAAGGATGTTTTGG
>JACCDW010722552.1_pt1 | contig 12312 bp, 7 predicted proteins | sample 7449781 | NCBI WGS metagenome assembly JACCDW01 (sample SAMN15323449, study PRJNA562643) | freshwater metagenome | isolation source: river surface water | place: USA:Blue River Watershed | collected 2017-08-18
AATGGGTCCTGAAGACACAGCAAACAGGGGATGTTGTTCCAGGCCGATTCGTTGTGCTCCTGGATGAGACGGGAGAGGCTCTCACAGACAAACTCAAGGTTCTCAGCGTTGAGAATGGAAAGTCTGTGACTGTAGAGACTGACTCCGATGAACCGATGGATGATGCTGTCAAGTGGGCCGTGGTGAAGGATGACTGTCCTCCGCAGGAAATCTTCCGTCTCCATCGGGAAGGTGGATCCGCTGGACGAGCCTATGTGGCTCAATACTGTCTTCAGGATTGCGATCTGGTCTATGAGTTGTATAAGAAGCTGGATGTCTTCAACAATGCAATGTCTATGGCGAATGTTTGCTCAGTTCCTGTGAGCTACATCTTCACACGAGGCCAGGGCGTCAAGATTGAGTCGCTTATCTTCAAGGAATGTCACGAGCGTGGAATCGTCGTCGAAGTTCAGGACACGCCTCCTCGGAACCAAGCCGACGGAGACTCAGTGGAGGAGGAGAAGGAAGATAGTTACGAGGGGGCGATTGTTCTGGATCCCGTCCCTGGATTCTACACGGAATCTCCGATTGGTGTCTGTGACTTTGCTTCGCTGTATCCCAGCACCATCATCAGTGAGGATATCAGTCATGACTCTCTTGTGTGGGTCAAGGACTTTGATCTCCAGGGGAAACTTGTGGCAATGCCTGTTGGACATCCTTCCCTCGAAGCCAAGGCTCCTCCCGGAACTCGCTTCACAGATATTGACTTTGATATCTGGCGAGCAGATCCCAATGATAAGCGAGTCACTCCTGAGAAACTCAAGGTGGGCCTTCGTGTCTGTCGGTATGCGCAGAAGCCAGATGGCACAAAACACACACTTCCTGATATTGTGGCGAAGCTTCTTGCTGCGAGAAAGGCAAAGCGGAAGGAGGCGGAGAAGGAATCGGATCCCTTCCGCAAGGCTCTTCTGGATGCCGAGCAGCTTGCTTACAAGCTGACAGCCAACTCTCTCTATGGACAGCTGGGATCTTCCACCTTCAAGATCCGGCTGCAGCATCTTGCTGCGTCTGTCACCTCCTATGGTCGCAAGCAGATTCTCTTCGCCAAGGCTGCGATTGAACAGTTCTATGGACCCGATGCAAAGGATCCTCGATGCTCTGCAAGCATTGTCTATGGAGATACTGATTCTCTCTTCGTAGACTTCGGAGTCAAAGATCCTGTCACAGGGATGAAGCTCTCAGGAACACCTGCAGTGGAAGCCACGATTGCGATCACAGAAGAAGCAGGGAAGTTCATCACAGGAGCATTGAAGCCACCGCATGACTTTGAGTATGACAAGGTCTTTGACCAGTTCATTATCTTCAGCAAGAAGCGCTATGTCGGCAATAAGTACGAAGAGTCTGCCACAGAGTTTAAGCAGACCTCGATGGGGATTGTTCTCAAACGCCGTGACAATGCGCCTGTTCTGAAGACGATCTACGGCGGAGCCATCAAGATTCTCCTCAATGAGCGAGATGTCCCCAAGGCAGCCGAGTTCGTTCAGGCCAAGACCCTGGAGATGGTCCAGGGCAAGATGAGTCTCTCCCAACTCACCATTACGAAGAGTCTCAGTGCGAAATACAAGCCTGACTATGTGAAGGGAGATATTGTAGAGCTTGAAGATCAGGTAAAGGCAAAACAGGCTCTGATTGAAAAGCTGGATCGGAAAAAGGTTCTTACAGATCGAGATCTGCGAGACAAACAGCTGTTGGAAACGAATCTACAGGCGCTCTACAACCGGTTGGCTCAGAAGCGTGAGGATCTGACTCGCTTTACCTATCCTGCACACAAAGTTCTTGCGGATCGAATGGCGAAGCGAGATCCTGGAAATGCTCCAGCGTCAGGAGAGCGCCTTGGCTTCATCTACATTGCAGCAAATGCTGGACAACTGGCTCCGAAGCTTCAGGGTGATCGGATTGAGACGCCTGACTACATTCGTGAGAAGAATCTTCAGCCCGATTACAAGTACTACATTGAACATCAGCTTGAAAAGCCGATTGGTCAGCTCTTTGGACTCATGGTAGAACAGATTCCTGGATTTCAAGATCCAGGCCGTGTGCTTCTGGAAGGAGAACGAGAGGTGGTTGCGATTGATCTTCTCTTCCGCAAGGCTCTCGGTGCCTGTGATAAGCAAGCGACTCGAGCCTTTGTGGCGAAGCAGTTTGGCGCAGTGGTTCAGTCTCAAGAGCCTTCGAGCACAAATACACTGGTGAGTCCAGAACGCCGCTCTGTCAGACTGGCTGAAAAAGAGGCTCCGAAGGTGCAAACCACACTCAACAGTTACTTCCTTCACAAAGCGATGGTCGAAACCTATAAGGAAGCCAAAGCCAAAGAAGAGACCAAACTAAAGGAGGGGTCCAAACAGAAGAAGAAGTAGATGGAGAAGCTTGCGCAGGCAGAACGAATCGATACCTTTTTTGAAAAGGTCCGTGCAGATCCTGTGAATTTAAGAGCTCGTGCACCTCTTTCCTATGTGGCTATGCATCAGACAACATCTCCTTGGCATCTTGGAACAGAGATTGTCACACTTCATCCGACAGCAGAAGCAGGTCTTCCCCACACACGGCCGCCGAATCTTATCTGTATTCCTTCCTATTATCCTGAGGAAGCCCTTCCCAAGACACTGGCTCACGAGTTGGTTCATATTGATCAACGCAGGCGTCTGTACAAATGGAATGCGTTTTTTGAACGAGAAGGATGGTCAGAAGTGAAGGATGAGGAGATTCCTGAACGGTGGCTTTCTCGTTGTCGGATGAATCCCGATACGATTGACAGTCGGTTTTGGGCCTGGAAAGGACGGTATATTCCTCTTCCTCTCTATGAACGAGAGGACAAGCCTAATCTTCGGCAGGTCGTGATTCAATGGTGGGACAAGGAGACAGGAATCAAACAAGGAGACCCCCCTCGTCTCTTTCAAGAACGCTATGGGAGAATGCCATCGCAACCTGAACACCCTAGAGAACTTGCTGCGGTTGAAGTGGCTGAGCTCTATCAGACACCGTCTGATCTAGATAGCTATCTGCGATCTTAGTAGGTGGATGTTCGCATCCAAAGAGATTTCCTTGGATCCGATAGGGATTCAAGGTTCCTTTTCGATTTCTGCGATTCCTACGATTGAGCGATCGTCTCTTTCTCGTTTTGTTTCAAAAGAAGGCATGATTCGGTCTTCCAATGGGGACCCTCGTGCTCGTCTTGTCTTAACAGAGGAGTTTGATCATGGATCCTATGGAACTCTCTATACTGCCTTTCGTGATACACATCCTGTTGTTGTGAAACGCCCTCGCCTTCCCGAAATGGACCTTCTTCAAGAAGGCGTTCTTCAATATCTTGCACACCTGGTTGCTGCAAACGAAGGGATCCCTTGGGCTGTTCCAAAAGTGTTTGATGTCTGTACCTATGGAAACGAGGTGTGGTTTTCCATGGAACGAGTCTATGGAGAGACCTGTACAGAGTGGATTTCGAAAGGAACCAAAGGAGATTTGGAAGTCCAGATGCTACTAGCACAGGTTGCTCTTCTCTTAGCAACCTTGGAGCTGCGTTTGCATTTGGATCACCGAGATTTGAAACTCAGCAACTTGGTGATCTGTCCGATACCCTGTACGATTCGTGTGACACTCCATGAGTCTACATGGAGCCTCACCTGTCCTTTTCAAGTTGTCTTATTAGATTTTGGCTTTGCATGTTTGGGATCAGAAGCGCTTCGAGGGACTCCGTGGGTGAACCTGGGAGACGGTGTCTTACCTCCCATGGATCCTTGTCCCAAGGAAGGCCGAGATATGTTTCATCTCCTTGTCAGTCTCTTGGGACTTCCTATTTTCCGTGAACGAATCTCTCAACGCCTTCATGACAGGATAGATAGGTGGTTATCCTCGGGTCCCAAATCCTATGGATCGATGGCCCGTCGTTGGAGTGCACATTCGTGGAGTTATCTGGTGAGCAGTCAGCCCACCTTTTCGATTCCGAGTTGTTGCCCTCTTGCAATCCTTAAGGATCTTCTCCCTGAGTTGAAAGGTTATCTATCCCGTTCGTAGCTGCTTCAGAGAGACTCCATGAATGGTTTGTACCTGAATCGTATCCCCTCCCTGTTGCCGTTCGTAGATGCCTTTCCCTTCCACCGCTATAGATTTAAAGAGAGAGCTAAAGTCAATGTCTGGAATCACCAAATCCACAAAGTGTGAGTTTGCGATTCCAATCGTAAGAAGGGTCACAAGCCCATCTCGGCGGAGTACACGCCCCGTAGCGATGAGGCCTCGAAAACGGACAGTTGTCTGATGTTGTTCTCGTGAGGTTCCAAACCAGCGTTCCAGTGTCTGCTGAGATTCAGGCCACATCCCGCAGTTTGGCAAGAAGTTCTCTGAAAGCCAGTATCCATGAGCTCGTAGATCTGCAAAATCTTGCTCAACAGGATCTTGCTTCGCAAACATCTGAGGAAGAAGCTGCTGTTCTCCTTGAGACCGAATCGCAATCAAAGCTGGCCGTCCTTCTCTGACTCCAAGACGATAAGGACCTGGCTCTCGTGTCAGACGCAATCCACTTGCTTTGGCTTCCCGATAGTGAACCCACTTCCGATACTCGCTATGACAGTGATTGAGAGTTGAACACCAGAATCGATGTGGGTTGTGGGTTTTTTCATAGGCCAAGGCCCAGACGAGTTGTGCATAACTCACAGCATGAGACTTACAGAAGGAATAGAGAGCAAGGTAATCCAGTTCTGTCATAATAGAATCTTGAATGGCCCGAGGAATCCTCTTTTGATGTAAGAGTTGACGAAACGCAACTCGGCCTGCTGGATTTTGTTTCGCAAAGACCTTTCTCCAGGTGTCCGCTTCTGCTGCATCGCATCCTAAGGCAGCCTGAATCACCTCAAAAGCATCATCGTCAAAGATGATCTGTTTGGTTAAAGGACCTGAAGAGTCACCTCCAAACCGCCAGCGTTCCAGAAACTCTCGCTTTCTTCCTTGTGTTGCGGCTGCAGGACGAATCAATGCGAGAAGAATCGCAAGGTCTTCTCGATTTCGAGGTCGCATGCCCAGAAACAGTTTTCGCATCCCTCGGCTCTCTCCAAAGGTCAATCCAAGATTGTCTCCTTTCGCCAAGAGTCTTTCAGTTGGAGCATCTCTGTCTGGATAGTCTAGAAGACCTCGAGGCGTCTGCTGGGCGTCGACAAGTTGAGCTAGGCCACGATTGCTTAAGATATCAATCTTAATATAGCCTTGCTCTTCTGTTTCATCTTTGTTCAAATGGATCTGTTGGAGAAGAGCCTCTGCGTCAGGCTCCAAGAGAAGGTCTTCTGGAACTTTTTGTTCCTCTTCAAAGATCACAATCCCTCCACAATGTTTGCTGTAGTGGCGAAGGGTTCCCACCTTTGAAGTGGCTTCCTTCCGAATGGTTTCTCGGTCCTCAGGCTCTGGAAATGCCTTCTCTACTTTGGGTGCCTTCGAAGACAATCCACGAAGGTTTTTTTGTTCTTGACGAGAACGAAGTGCAGGATTCGATGGAATCCTTTCGGAATAGGTTTTTTTTGCGACATCCCGAAGGGCAACCTTTTCACTATAGGTCACATGATTGCTGATTCTCGCAACTTGATGGGGCCATCGCTTTGCAATCTCTCCATAGAGTTCTGCTCTCCGATTGTAAGGGACATCAATATCAATATCAGGAAGATCCTTTCGTTTTGCATTCATAAATCGAGCCAGTTCTAACTTCAACTGGATTGGATCAATCTCTGTAATCCCCATCAGATAACACAGCAATGAGGATCCTGCTGATCCTCGAATAATATGAGGAATGTTCAGACTTCGAGCGATTCGTAAAATCTCATGGACTTGCTGAAAGACTGCGGTAAATCCGAACTGGTCAATTAAGGAAAACTCCTGGTCTACACGAGCCTGATAGACAGGATCGTGTGGAATCGGTCTCTGAAAGAAAGGGGTTAGAACTGTTCGTGCACTCATACACTCTTTCTTTGTGGGATCTGTTTAAGGTCTCTGTGCCTCAATTTTCTGGAACGCAGCTGCTTTGAGCGCAAGATATCGTCTCCGATGAGATTCTGGGACGGCTTGAAACATATAAAACAAAAGATCCATCGGATGTTTCTGGGGATTCAGATTAGCTGCATTCGGATGCCAGAGATGTGTTAGAGGAATCCGAGGGGCATCTCCATAGCCAATCTCATAAAGAAGCTGCACCTTGGCCCAGAAAAATGCATCTTCTGCTGCATAGCCATAGAACAAATGAGGGTCATGCCCTCCTACAGCTAAATACGCCTCACGGGAAATCGTGAGGCTTCCGCCTTTGGCACCGACTCCATTCTGGGAACAATCGGTCTCCACTGTGAATCCAGTTCGAAACCAGGAGGGGTCGTCTATCAGACGCTGACTGATTTGTGGATTTGTCTGCCAGACAAACCGATCTGAATAAGTCTGAAGCACCTGATACGGCTTGCGATCAAGATTTGCTTTCAGCTTTGACCAGAAGTTCTCTGGGACCAGAAGATCATTGTCATGACAGAGATAATACGAGGCAGGCACACCATACAGGACTCCAAGATCAAAACACAATCCACGGTTGAACTGACTCAAAGGAGGTACTGAGGTTGAGGTAAGAGGAACAGAGAGCCACGCAACTCCTTGGTCTAGAGCATAGTCTTTGTAGGAAGGCTCTTCACTGTGTTCTACAAGAAGAATCTGTCTACACTCAGAAGTCTCTTCTTCTTTGAATCGTTGAAGTGTTGCATTTAGCAAGGGAAATCTGCCACGGCACGGCATGATTGTCAGCGTCTCCAAGAGAGGCCGTTTCATCGGAGCAAAGGCAGGGCGTCTGCGATTTTTCTGATCAAAGCTCTCTTGGAGAACAGGCCTCACCTTACAATCATTTAGAGCACTTTCATTGTTGTAGACATACAAGATGTCAGGAATCTGACGAATATTTCCACATCCTGCCAGTTCTGCAATCGCAAGATTACAGACTTGATCTGCGGGAGCGAATGGCTCTAGAGTTCCCTCAAACACGAACAGATCCTTGGGAAGGGCTTTCCATAGGAAGGCCTTGGCTGTGAAAAAATGACTAAAGACCCACGGCGCATCCCGAAATCCACGCCCTGAGGCTTCTCCTTGGAAGTGAGCTGCTGTGAGAGGATTTGTACAAGCTCCTACCGTTCCACTAGAACACCGATAGGTTCCATAGGTGACCCAACATCCTGTTGTCTGATACTCCTGAAGAACACGATCAAGTACACTGGTTGTATTCAACCAGTCATCTCCATCTACGATTCCAATGACATCCTCATTTCCAAACGAATGTGTGTCGAGGAGATTCAACAGATTTTGCCCCTTTCCTCTCCGCTCCTGGTTTCGATGAACCGTGAGTCGAAGAGGTTCTTTGGATGCCCATTGGTTTAGACAGTCTGCGACAGCTTCTTGATCTGACGCATCGTCAACAACATACACATGAAAAGGAACAGTGGTTGTTTGTGTAAAGAGGGATGTCAGGCATTTGTGAAGGTCAATGGGGGTTTGATAGTGGGTTACAAAGATGTGGAGTTTAGGAGGCCTTGCATAGACTTGGTCTTTCACGCTCGTATAGAGAGCGTTGAGAATCGGTTCATTCACCAAGCTCTCCATTTGTCTGAAGGAAGATCTCTTCCTGATTTAAGCAGCCGCACTACCAGAAGAGAGATGGACACCTTTGTACTTCCCGTTCGAAAAGGCGGGTTGGGCAATCAGATGTTTCAAGTTGCGGCTGGTCTGATCTATGCGATAGAAACGAAGAGACGAGTTGTGTTGCCCAATGAGTTCTACAACAGTCACCGAACGGTTTCGTCTGACTATGCCGAGTCCATTTTTCGGGAGTGTATCTATCGCTTAGACAAGGCCATTGATCAACCTGCGATTGACGCACTCGTTCGCTCGGGATTCTCCCTGTATCCTGGAGAGCCTGGATTTGATCTCTGGACCACTTTCGATTTGTCAGGAAATGTCATCCTCCATGGATATTTTCAAAGCTACCCCCCCATTCAACGCCATGAAGAGGTGATTCGGCGAACCTATTTGAGTGGACTGGGAAACCTTCGAGTGGCGTTTCAGGACTCCAAAACCCGGATTGGGCTTCATGTACGCCGAGGAGACTATTTACAACCGCCTCATAACACAGTCTTGCCTGTTCAGCCTCTTTCCTATTACGAAGAAGCTCTCCGGTACTTTTCCTTGTCTCACGACGAAGTGTACATCTTCTCAGATGACATTCCGTGGTGTAAAGAACAGACTTTGTTTCAACAAATTCCACAAAAAGTGTTTGTAGACCAACCCAATGAACTCAAAACATTGGCTCTGATGACAACCTGTCTGGGTGGATTCATTTGTGCGAACTCTACATTTTCCTGGTGGGGCGCTTTCTTAGGAGCCCATGCTGCTCGTCAACCCGTCATTGTTCCAAAGCAGTGGGTGAAGGGTCAAGATGCAAGTGCTCTCTTTCCAAGGGAATGGATCCAACTCTAAGACCGGCTTCGCCTAAGACCGGCTCCGCCACTGCTCTCCACAGACATTGCAGATATAGAGGAACTTCAGATTCTGCGGGTCATATTTCAGGATAATGACATCACGAGGCGCAGATCCAGAGTGCGTTGGGCAAATCGGGCGCCCTGAGGAAGGATCTCCTGTGGTATTTGGGCACGGAAGCGTCTTCACATGGGGCAGTGTGGGATCTTGCCGGGTGAACTCATTCAGCAGAATCTTGTATCCTTCACTTGCTCGTTCCTGAACAACTGTCTCATTGACAAGGCCTCCCTTGCGATCCTGTTCTGTATATCCACAGGTAAGGCATCTCCGATTCAGAAAGAACGTTTTCACTTCCTCTCCTTCGGAGCCTTGCTCCAGATAGAGGTAGTTTTCACACTTCGGGCAAAAGTTCATGGGATACCCTCTTCTATCCAGGGTTCAGGCTTCAATTTTAGACTCCATCCCGAATCCAGGGTGTTGCATCCCGAATCTTCTTCCATTCTGATCTCCCTCCCATTCCATACACAACACTGGGCCATGAGGATTCCCCTGCCTGCTGCTTTCCAAGAATCTTCTTCCGAAGCGTTTCTTTGAGAGAAGGAAGTTGGCCTTCGATTTCTTCTTCAAATCCACTCCATGGATGGTTTCCTTTTTGTTCAAACTGCTTCAAGGAAGAGACCATAAGGGAGAGCATATGATACTCCACATACAAAGCATACTCTCGGTGTCTTGTATCTGCTAAGGTTCCCTTTTCATAGGCAGGCTCATGTGCCAACGGGTTCGCATCTAAGAGCGCCAGAATGCTCAGCAAGACAGAACTTAGGCTCTGCGTTCCTGACCACGAGGGACCTGAATAGGTTCCCAGAATTGACAAACAGACTTTCCCTTGCACATACAAGTTGGGATGGAATCGTGTCTGACCATCTGAGGTCAGAAATAAGACCTTGGGAGGAGAGAATGGATAATCCGACGGAAACTGAACAGAAAAGAGCAAGAGGCACCCTTCATACGGGGTCCCTGGAGGACCACGGATCAATGCTTTGCCCCTCGACATGTTACTCTCATCCATCTGATACCAAATGCCCTGCTCCTGAAGTTCTTTGCTTTGGGCCCGTTCAATGTCTTTCAGAACTCTGCGTTTCGCCTGCGGTGGAATCTCTGAGACACCTTCCATCTGTCTCTGTTGGAGTTGCTCTTCTCCTTTAGACATATCTGATGCGTCTGATCAGACATCTGTCTGCGGCGTGGCCCGGGCGAAATTTGACCCCCGCCCCGGTAGGGGAGGATGGCACACCAAACCATGAATGCTGTCCAAGTCTTTCGTCAACATGAGCTCTTTCACTTCTTAGAGCAGCACCGTGAGTCCAAAGGAAAAGATGCTACCGTTACGGGAATGGGAGAACTGACAGGATCTTGGAACATCCCTGATGCGGAGTATCCTCGATTTCTCGATCTTCTGAATGACTATCTGTTCGTAAAGAAGCATCGGCCTCTTGGCTTCGTAGAGCAACCTCGTGTGGATGCTGCCAAGCCACTTCTGATTGATCTGGATTTCCATTACAGTCGAAATCTGGCCCTGGAGCGCCGCTTCACAGAAGAGAACATCCGTGAGTTCTGCTTTGAGATTGCAAATGCCTATTCACACTTCTTCGATATGAGCGTCTATGATAAACTGCGATTCTTTGTCACCCTCAGGCCTCAGCCTTATGGCGACAAGGATAAGATTAAAGATGGGATTCATATTCTCTGTCCCGATGCACCTCTCACCAATGACAAGTGGAATGTGATCCGCAAGTATCTTCTTGCAAAGAATGTTGTCTCAGAGATCTTTGGCTACACGGGCTATCAGAACAGGGATGAAGATGTCTTTGATCCTTCCATGGGTCGGAAGCAGGGCTGGATGTTCTATGGAGCCAGCAAGCCTTCCATTCCTGCCTACAAGCTCACGAATGTCTTTGTCTATCAGCCTGACGCTGAGTTCTGGGAAGATCAGGACCCCACTCTCTATACGAACCGCCAGCTTCTAGAACTCATGAGTGTTCGCTACAAGGTTGAGGATGACATCAATGAAGTGCGAGAAGAGGCAAAGGATGAGTTCCAACAGATTCTAAGTCCTCCTCTTCCTCGCTATGAGGCTCCCTCCCAGGCGGTTGTCCAACAGGCGGCAACAATCGCAGCTCTGAATGATCCAACTCTTCAAGCTCTTGCGACGCTTGGAGGGACTCAGGATGATACTCTTCTTCGAGCAATTGTTCTGGACTGCTTGGCTCCCAGGCGTGCTGAGGATCACGATGACTGGATGAAAGTGGGCTGGTGTCTTCACAACATCTCCAAATCGGAGGAGATGTTTGAGCTTTGGATGGAGTTCACGAGGCTGAAGGCTCCTGCGAAATGGAATCATCACCGAGCTCGTGAAGTCCCGCAGTATCGTCGAGACTGGCATCTCAATATGCGAATGGAGGGAGATGGACCTCGTCTGAGCCGTCGGAGTCTATACAAGTGGGCTCGAGATGATAATCTTGAGCGCTACAAGCAGATTATTGATGCGGATGTCTGCGAGTATGTCATTCAGTATACCGATGCGACACACTACCATGTCGCCAAGCTCATGAAGAAGATGTATGACTCCAACTATGTTGCGTCTGTGGATAGCCGTGCGACGGATTGGTTCTTCTATGATGAACTCCTGAACATGTGGCGCAAGCTGAACCAGGGCATGGAGCTTCGTCTCAAGATCTGTACTGAGGTGGCTGACCAGATTGACTCAGCTGTTGCAAAGGAGCGAATCCGATTTGGGTCTGCGCAAAATGATTCTGATCGGGAGCGCCATATTAAGAAGGTGAAGGAGCTTCATGAGCTCCAGGTCAAGCTGTATACCACGGGCTTCAATGAGTCTCTCATGAAGATGTGTGCAACTCTCTTCTATGAGGAGGACTTCATGACGAAGCTGAATATCGATCCGTATCTCTTTGGATGTGCAAACGGTGTGCTTGAGCTCCGCCACAAGAGTCCGATTCTGATTCCAGGGCACGAGGCGTCTGCCTTTGGATCATTAGTCAATCAGCAGGCCCCAACCTCTGGCAATCCTGTTGTATCTGCGCAGCGTGAGCATGTGATCTTCCGCCAGGGACGCCCTGAGGACTATGTGAGCTTTCTTGCGGGGAAGAACTTTCCAGAGACAGATGCGATCCGCTACATCCCTTACAGCGAGTTCGTGAAGGCGAACGATCCTCGTCTTTCTGAGATCGAGGACTTCTTCGTCAAGCTCTTCCCTCGTGACGATCTCCGAAAGCATGTTCTGAAGCTTCTGGCGTCTTGTCTGGAGGGTGCGAACAGGGAGCAGCTGTACTACTTCTTCATTGGTGTGGGCAGCAACGGCAAGTCCAAGTTGGTGACTCTCATGAAGCTTGTCTTTGGTGACTATCAGACCTCTCTCCAGGCAACTGTCTTCACAAGGAAGCGCCCTGAGGCGGGTGCAGCCAATCCTGATATCATGGCGATCAAGTGCCGTCGCTTCATTTATTCACAGGAACCTGATCATCAGGAGCCTCTCAATACCAGTCGCATGAAGCAGATGTCTGGTGAGGATATGATTGAAGCCCGAGGCTTATTCCGAGATCAGGAGAAGTTCAAGGTCATGGGTAAGATGTTCATGATGTGCAATCGTCTGCCGCCGATTGACAGTATGGACAATGGTACCTGGCGCCGTATTCGTGTGATTCCCTTTGAGAGTCGATTTGAGGAAGCTGATCATCCAGACCTCCTTGCGAAGAAGCCGAACTTCTTTCCTCGAGACAA
>JACCDW011186581.1_pt1 | contig 12312 bp, 11 predicted proteins | sample 7449781 | NCBI WGS metagenome assembly JACCDW01 (sample SAMN15323449, study PRJNA562643) | freshwater metagenome | isolation source: river surface water | place: USA:Blue River Watershed | collected 2017-08-18
GAAGGGGCCTTGAGCGTAAATCGAGGCTCGGGCCTACTCGGGTATGTGAGCGTTGAGCGCCTCGTATAGGTGGGGGCCCGCAGCCACCGTCAGATTGAGCCCATGCCATGGGCGGGTGCTCACCACCGCTCCGGCTTCCTGGGCGACAAGCTCAGCTGCCGCCAAATCCCATTCATGCAGCCCGGTTTCAAAGTAGCCATCGACCAGACCTGTTGCCACATGGCAGATATCGGCGGCGGCAGATCCAATTCGACGCAAATCTCGAATCTTCGGAAGCAGCACATTCACAATCTTTAACTGCTCAACTCGATCCCGAACATCGTAAGCAAAGCCCGATGACAACAGTGCACGGTTAAGTTCGACTGGATTGTTGCAGGCGATCTTTACACCATTAAGAAATGCTCCGCCGCCTTTGCTTGCATGCCAGGTGGCGTTAACCGTTGGTGAGTGAACTACTCCAACCAAAGTTCCATTCTCATCTTTTGCGGCGATGCTGACTGCCCATCCAGGGAGGCCATAAAAATAATTAACGGTTCCATCTACTGGATCGATAACCCAGGTAACGCCGCTCTTGCTGGGACGGGAGGTTCCTTCTTCACCGATGATTCCATCATCAGGACGGGCAGCCAAAATACTTTCCACAATCAGTTTTTCACTTGCATGATCCATTTGAGTTGCAATATCTATCGCAGTTGACTTGACGGTCAGATCCCACGAAGCAGGGCGATTAACCAACAAATCACCTGCTTGACGTGCAATATGTAATGCAAGGTCAAGAAGACCCGCTTTATCTACTGGATGTGACATTAATATGTTGCTCTTCCACCAGATAAGTCAAAAGTAAAACCTGTAGTGAAGCTACAAGCAGGCGAAACAATCCATGCAGCTAAATCTGCGACTTCTTGACTCTTGCCAAGTCGATCCATGGGAATCTTTGACCTGAGAGATGTCATCTGTTCATCTGAGAAACTTTCACTCATGGGAGATTCGATGAGTGCAGGTGCCATTGCGTTGATGGTTACTCCGCTAGTTGCATACTCTTTTCCAACACTCTTAACCATGCCAATTAATCCTGCTTTTGTCGCTGAATAAGCCACCAAGTATGGGTTGCCTTCCTTACCTGAAATGCTGGCAATATGGAGAATACGGCCATATCCACGTTGCGCCATCCCTGCGATAACAGCCTTTGTAAATATAACAGCTCCTCGCAAATTGACTGCGTAAACCGTGTCAAAATCTTGTATATCTAAGTACTCGATCTTCTCCCCATTCTTACCCAAAATACCCACACAGTTAATCGCCGCCGATAGCGGGCCCTGACTGCTTTCAACTTTAGACACTAGATCCATAATTGAATTCTCACCAGAAAAATCAACTTCATAGATACTCATTGGGTGGTTACGAGCTAGCTCTTCAAGCGCATCTAAGTTCTTGTCGCAAGCAACAACCTTTGCACCACGAGCGCTAAGGTCGGTTGCGATTTTTCTACCGATTCCGCTTGCAGCACCTGTCACAAGGATGACCTGATTCTCTAGCGATGTATTCTCACTCATTTGAACTCTCCTTAATAAAGTCTCTAACTATGATCCCCGGGACTAGTGCAAAATCTGCCTCCCAATAGAAAGATCGAACATTCTTGATGACTGGAAGCAAATGTAACGGGGCTTCTAGATTAGGAAAAAGCTCTACATTGCAATCACCACTCCAGATTCCCTTAACGTGAACATCTGACAGTGTTCGCGCCGTGATCTGATTAATCCCCTGGCTGCCATCGATATTTCTTATAACTTTGTGGTTTATGTTTTGAGAAAATGGAAAAAACTCCTTCAACTCTTCGATTGAAGAGCGCTGCGATTTGTAAGATGCATCTATCTTTGCAACTAAATTATCTCCACGAAAAACCTTACCCTCAATTGCATGCGAGCTGGCTGAGAGTTTGGTGCTGCCTAATTTCTTAGGCTGGCCATGAATTTCTCTTCCCTGAGCTAATCCAACTTCTGAACTAATCAATAGATTTGTGCTGAATCCTCCCTTAAATTCATCTCCTTCAAGGTTCTTAACGGAAACACCAATCATTACATTCGTTTCTTCGACTATTCCCATTCCTTCTACATCTGGCATGAAATAGTTGTGAATCATCACAAAATTGTTTAATGAAATAAGCGGCTCTCCAATGTGATTGGCAATAGACGCAGGATCAGTTTCATAAACCGAAGTTAAAATCTGCACATTTCGATATTGGATAGGAAATCTGGGATAAAGCGGCGCGAGTCTAGGTGTAGACCAGATATCTACCTCTCCAAGACTCATTAATGAATCCTCACAACTTTGCCCGGATTAAGAATGTTGTTCGGATCCAACACATTCTTGATTTTGATCATGGTGTCGACCCCAGGTTGTCCAGCTTCTTCCACTAGCGCATCAATTTTCCCTAAACCGATTCCATGCTCGCCGGTGCATGTTCCATTCATTGCGATAATTGCTGAAGTCATTTGGTGGGTTAGCGATCTGATCTCATGCAATTCGTCCGGGACATTAGGATCGGAAATTATCGTGCAATGGAAATTTCCATCAGCAACATGTCCAAATATACAAAATTTAAATCTGCTTTCCGAAAGGATTTTCTCGCAAGTTTCAACGGCATCGGCTAAGCGAGAGAGTGGGACAGCCATATCCGTACTGACCACTCTTTTTCCTGGATTGTTGTGAAGGTTGGCCCAATAAAGATCATGCCTTGCCTGCCAAAGTTTTCTTCGTGCACTTTCATCTGAGGTCCACTCAAAATCGAAACCATTGAACTCGCTTACTATCTCTTTCACAATCTGAGCATCATTCTCGACGCTAACTTGGCTTCCGTGAAACTCAAAAAACAGGGTTGGCTTGAGGGGCAAATTCAGATTGCTGTGTTTGTTCACAGATTCAACACTTGCGATATCTAAAAATTCACATCGAGCAATGTTTGTGCCCATTTGCACAATTGTTGCAGCAGCCTTAACCCCATCCTCTAAAGATTCAAATCGAACGACGGCAGCAGACATTTTCTCGGGAATGCCAAAAGTGCGCAGAGTTAACTCTGTAATGATTCCAAGCGTTCCTTCTGAACCGATAATGAGACGGGTCAAGTCATATCCGGCAGATAACTTTCGAGTAGGTCGTCCAGTCTTAATCACCGTTCCATCTGATAAGACAACCGTCATGGCCAAAACATTTTCCCGCATCGACCCATATTTCACAGTAGTTGTGCCAGACGCGCCGGTGGATGCCATGCCACCAAGGGTTGCATCCGCTCCAGGATCAACAGAAAAGAACAAACCGTAATTTGCAAGCTTCTCATTGAGAGCAATTCTGCGTACTCCTCCTTCAACGCGAACCAGAAGATCTTCAGGAGAAACTTCAAGAATTTTGTTCATTAACGATACATCCAGGCTAATTCCACCAAATATTGGCAAGACATGGCCCTCAAGAGATGTCCCTGCTCCAAAAGGCACGACTGGAATTTTCTGCTCACTGCAAATCTTCATCACTTGCGAGACCTCATCGGTACTTTTCGCATAAATCACAGCTGAAGGCATTACGGGTGGGAATGCTGATTCATCTCGACCGTGTTCATCTAAAACTGACTCTGTCGTAACGAAACGATCTTGAAAAATAGACTTAAAAGTTGCAATGTGATCTTGGCCGAGTTCGAATCGTTGTCTCGCCATCATGACAAAACTATACATAATTCACTAGATTCAAAGATAGTCTTTGCGCGTGTTCGCCGACTACATCACCCTATTCCGCTTGCCTGGGGCGATGAGATTTTCAATTCCTGGCCTCATTGCTCGCATGCCGATTTCAATGGATTCGCTAGCCCTAATTTTTATTGTGGTCGCGGTTAGTGATTCGTATGCAATCGCAGGAGCATTAAGTGCCACAGCATCAGTTGTTATGACCTTGGCTACGCCACATTGGTCAAGGGTTGCAGACCGTATTGGGCAGAGCGCAATGTTGGTGCGAGTTATTCCCGTAAAGGTAATTGCTTTTTGTATCTTTACAGTTTTAGTTCTCAATGAAGCACCTGTCTGGACCTGGTTTTTATCAATCATGATTGCCGAAGCTTTTTCAGTCAACACCGGTGGGTTAGTTCGACGGCGTTGGTTACATGTATTGAGCCCCGATAAGACAACAACGGCAGAAGATGAACAAGATCGCCATCTTGTAAATACCGCTTATTCCTTTGAAGCGTTGATGGATGAGGTGGTTTTCATTCTGGGACCGATCATCGTGACCGCATGTGCAACTTCAATCGCACCTGCTGCCGGAATCATCTCGGGCATAATCTTTGTGGCTATCGGGTTTCCGCTATTTGTTTCAGCTAAGGACACAGAGCCGCCCGCAACACCTAAACGCCAGGTGGATCCGCATCCAGCGGTGATTAGAAACAAACGTGTTCAAGCGGTTGTTTTGCCAACTACCTTGCTGGGTGGTTTCTTTGGCTCAATTGCAATTGTGACCGTTGCCTTTGCAGAAACACGTGGGCAAGAAGCCCAATCAGGAATCCTGCTAGCAATCTGGGCGGCAGGTAGCGCAGTCGCCGCCATTATTAATGGAGTAGTTAAATGGAAGCTCACCAGTGCGGCTCGATTCTTGCTTTTTCTTTTTGCGCTCACCATTTTATCGATTCCGATGTTGTTTGTGCATTCAATCACTTGGCTAGCTGTTGCACTTTTCTTCAATGGTTTTGCAATCGCACCGCTAGTTATTAATGCCTACGGCGTTGCAGAGGGTGCAGTTCCACCAGAACAAATCACTGAAACCTTAACCTGGGTTGTTGCCGGCATGCCAATGGGTGGCGCAATTTCCAGCGCTTTGTCGGGTCAAATTATCGATCGCTTCGGTGCAGATATCGCATATTGGGTTCCCTTGGGATTCATGATTGCGGCGTGTGCAGCCACACTTCCGTATTTCCAGACTTATAAGGCCCTCATCGGCTACCCTCGTGCTCGTGACTGAGCTACGACTTAATGGAAAGACCGAAGATGGTCTCTACCTTTCATTGCATGACAACGATGGACAGGAATTTACTGTTCGCGTTTCTGACACATTGCGTGCAACTGTAAATCAGCAACGCCTTATGGCGGTTCCAGCAACGGATGAGCCAAGAATTTCAATTAAAGAGATTCAGCGTTTGCTTCGTGCTGGACAAACTGCAGAGCAAATCGCTCGCGAAAATGACACATCGATTGAAAAGGTAGAACGTTTCGCAGGTCCAATTCTTTCTGAACGCATTTACATTATTGATCAAGCTCAGCAGATTGCGATTCGCAAAGAGGGCGGACGAGATGCCGTCACTTTGCTCGGAGTAGTTATCTCACGTTTAGCACCTCGCAATATTGATTCATCTGAATTGTCTTGGGACACATGGCGACTTGAAGATGGAACATGGACAATCGAACTTCATTATCCAAATACTTCAGGCGTTGGTATCGCTCAATGGAACTTCGATCCAACTCTTCGCACGGTTACATCTATGGATGAGAACGCGCGCTGGATGATGGGTGATGAGCCTGCTCCCCGCCAACTTCCAACCGCTGCGCTTATTCCCACCGAGTCTTCTCACCCCTCTGAGCGTCGCATCATCGATGTGTACAGCGAGTTCCGCAAGGAAGATATTCAGGATGATATCGAGGAAGAGATTGAGCCAATTCGTGAAGTTCCACGTCTAGCGGTTATTCGTGAAGAGCCAGATGATGAGGCCTCTCGTGATGGAATCACTGCGCGAGCAAAGGTTCCAAGCTGGGATGAAATTATGTTTGGCATTAAGCCAGAAGAACCAAAGAATTAACTCAGCGTTGTTGTAAGTAATCCAACCTGCGATTCAATCTGACTATCTCCACCATGGTGCCCCACCATTGCACCTTCTTTATCTGCACGATCAGCATCAAGCAAAACTAATCCCCCACGTGCGATAGCTATTACCTCGCCCATACGGTCTAACGCATCTGGGCTTAGCGTTTCACCGAATAGGTTGCTCGATATTGCTTGTTCACGGGTGAGAACTAATGCCTTCTCCTGTAAATACTGTTGCCATAAAGAAGTGGCGTCTTCTCGCGCTTCCGGTGAATCTTCGCTCAAGTAAATATGTCGCGCACGTGGTTCGCCGGCAATGACGCTAACGCCAGTTAGCAGTGGGTTGTCCTGACCGATGATTATCTTCTCCTGAACATTAATCATTCCATGATCTGAGGTAATCCAGATACGTGTTCCTTTTGGAACTTCCTTCATCAATTGTGAAACCATCTGATCAATTGCTGACAACGCTGCAATCCACTTGTCGCTACCCACTCCATCAGAATGTCCAGCATTATCTAAATCATTTACATAAAGGTAAACAAAGGATGGAGTCTTTTGGAGAGCTTGTTTAGTTTCGCTTACTAAATCTGCGACAAGATTTGCGCCTTTGTATTGCGCACCACGAAAAACTGCGCGCGTGAAGCCAGAGTTCTCATATCTCTTAGCTGCAACATGTGTAACTGTTATTCCTGTTTTAGCAGCACGCTGGAAAAGCGTTTCAACCGGTTGCCAGTTTTCAGGATCTACTCGCTCATCCCACTTCAAAGCATTCAATAATCTGCCACCACTGCGCGGAACTTGTACGGTGTAACCCAACATTCCATGAACTCCCGGGAGTTCGCCAGTCGTTAGTGTTGCTAAAGAAGTTGCGGTTGTTGAAGGAAATGCGGTCTGAATTGTTCCGTGATTAAACATTCGACTCATGGTCGGCATTACTTCGGCGTACGTAGAATAGGTATCAAAACCGAAACCATCGATAAGAAATAAAAGTTCGCGACCCATAGGAGATTGACCTACCGATAAGTGATCAACCGCACTGTCCAGCCCGAGGGATGAAAAGATCGATGGCGTTATCTGGGACAAATGCACGTGCTTATCTTCCCACGAGTGTGCACTAGAGTTTGGCTATGGAAAAAGCGATCAAGTTATCTGCTGAGGTTGCCAACGCGCTCAAGGCTGGAAAGCCGATCGTGGCTCTGGAATCAACGATTATCAGCCACGGATTGCCTCGTCCTTCAAATTTAGAGGTTGCTCTGGAGTGTGAACGTATCGTTCGCGATGCTGGAGCTGTTCCTGCAACAATCGCACTGCTTGACGGAAAGATTTTGGTTGGCCTAGAGCGTTCAGAGTTAGAAGCGATCGCTAATCGCGATGATATTTCTAAAGCATCGATCCGTGACCTTGCAATTATCGTTGCGCAAGGAAAGAGTGCAGCGACAACCGTTGCGGCAACTGCGCACATTGCAGCCATGGCCGGAATACACATCTTTGCAACGGGCGGTCTTGGTGGTGTCCACCGTGGCGCTAATGAATCTTTTGATGAATCAGCTGACCTAACAGCTTTAGCAAATGTAGATATGACCATGATTTGTGCTGGTGTGAAATCAATTTTGGATGTTCCAGCAACTTTGGAGCGTTTAGAGACGTTGGCGATCAGTCTCGTTGGTTATAAGACAACGGCTTTTCCTGGTTTTTACTTAACTGATTCAGGATACACAGTCGAGCACCGAGTGGATTCAGCCGAAGAAATTGCGGAGATTATTAAGGCTCGTAAAGAGGTTGGAACTTTAAGTAAGGCGCTAGTTGTTGCCAATCCAGTTGAAAAAGAGATGGATAAGGCTCGCCACGATGAGATTTTGAAGTCTGGTTTGGAAAAAGCGGAAAAGCAGGGTGTGACCGGTAAAGCTGTCACACCATTCTTGCTTGAGCACTTCCACACAACATCTAAGGGTGAATCCCTAGCCATCAATACTGAAATTATTAAAGCCAACTGTTTGCTTGGTGCACAGATTGCTGTGGCGCTACAGTGAAAAAGATTCTCTGCATAGGTGATTTAGCTCTGGATGTAATCTCACAGCTCAAAGAGCCAATCAACTACGGAAATGACACCGCGAGCCGAATTTCAAGCCACCCAGGCGGGCAGGCGGCAAATGTAGCTACATGGATTACCCGCACTAATTCAAAGGCTCATTTGGTTGCTCGAACAGGAAATGATCCCGTTGGTTTTGCACTGATTTCAGATCTAGATAAGTACGGAGTTGAACACCTTAATTTGATGCACAGTGGACGCCCTACAGGTGTAGTTGTAATTCTTGTGGACGCAAATGGCGAACGCACAATGTTTCCGGATAATGGAGCAAATGCAGATCTTGAAGCATCCGACCTGCCACCTCTAGATGACATCGATGGTGTTTATCTCTCAGGGTACGCGCTCTTGGATTTCCGTAGCCGCGATGCGGTATTAGCAATGATTAAGAGAATAAAGGCAGCAGGGAAGCCAATCTTCTTTGACCCAACCACAACTGGTGCGATGAAAATTGTGAGCCGCGAAGAAGTCTTGTCATGGGTATCGATGATGGATGGAATTCTGCTGAACAGTGAAGAGGCGTTGTATCTTGGTGATGCAAAGGATGTCGAAACCGCTGAAGCTAATCTTTCTCAATACACAGCTCTGGTTGTAATCAAGTTGGGTTCAAAAGGTGCAATGGCAATCAATGGTTCCGACAAAGCCAAAGTTTCTGCTGTTACTACCAATGTTGTCGACACCACAGGTGCTGGGGACTCTTTCGCTGCCGGATTTATTCCAAAGTGGCTTGAAACAAGTGATCTAACTCAAGCACTTTCAGCAGGTGCAGCATTGGCAGCAAAGTGTGTTTCATCAGTTGGGGCGCGCCCTCCCCTAAATTAAGGCTGACTCTTGGCAGAATGCCCCAATGGCAACTGCGAAGACTCCCGCGAAATCTGCGGCAAAGGGTAAGAAACCTGCTGGACCAAAGCCCGGCGAGTACCCAGGAAAGATCGTTGACATCGATGTTTCCAAAGAGGTTTCAGAATCTTTTCTTGAATATGCATACTCAGTTATTTACTCACGCGCTCTTCCTGATGCACGTGATGGTTTAAAGCCTGTTCACCGTCGCATCCTTCATCAGATGGCAGATATGGGTCTTCGTCCAGAGCGCGGACATGTAAAGAGTGCACGTGTTGTTGGTGAAGTTATGGGTAAGTTGCACCCTCACGGAGATGGCGCAATTTACGATGCATTAGTTCGTATGGCGCAGAGTTTCTCAATGGGTCTGCCATTAATTGATGGCCACGGAAACTTTGGTTCGCTAGATGCAGGTCCTGCAGCGATGCGTTACACCGAGGCACGTTTAGCACCAGCTGCAATGTCGATGGTTGCTGAAGCTGATGAAGACACCGTTGATTTCGGTCCAAATTATGATGGACAGCTTTCTGAGCCAATAGTTTTGCCTGCTGCATATCCAAATCTGCTCGTAAATGGTGGTTCTGGAATCGCTGTTGGTATGGCAACCAATATGGCACCGCACAACTTGAGCGAAGTCATCGCTGCGACAAAGTTTCTAATTGATAACCCAACTGCAACTGTTAAGCAGTTAATGAAGTTTGTTCCAGGTCCAGATTTCCCAACAGGTGGCGAGATCGTTGGACTCGATGGTGTTCGCGAGGCGTACTCAACAGGTAAGGGATCCTTCAAGGTTCGTGCCACTGTTGAAATTGAAAAGGTAACTTCTCGCAAGATGGGTATCGTCATCAAGGAGCTTCCTTACACAATTGGACCTGAAAAGGTTGTTGAGCGTATTGCAGCGCTTGTGAAGGCAAAGAAGATTCAGGGCATCAGCGACATTGTTGACCTTTCCGATGGTCAAACAGGTACCAACGTTGTAATTGAAATTAAGAATGGATTTGAACCTGAAGAGGTTCTTGAAAAGCTATACGCATTGACTCCAATGGAGGATGCCTTTGCGATTAACGCAGTTGCCTTGGTGAAGGGCCGTCCACAAACCCTTGGTCTTAAGGAGCTGCTACGAGTATTTATCGATCACCGTATCGAAGTTGTTCGTCGTCGTTCAGAGTTCCGCAAAGCAAAGGCTGAAGCCCGTTTAGGTCTGGTTGATGGTTTGCTCAAAGCGATTATTGATATCGATAAGGTCATCAAGATTATTCGCGGCAGCGATGATGCAGCGGCTGCAAAAGAGAAGTTGATCAAGGACTTTAAACTCAATGATGAACAAGCAACCTATATCTTGGATATGCCACTTCGTCGATTGACCAAGATGAGCAAGATTGAACTTGAAACTGAGCAAAAGGAACTGAAAAGCACAATCGCTGAGCTAACAAAGTTGCTCAAGAGCGAGGACGCAATCAAGGCTCAAGTTTCTGATGAGTTAACTGCGGTTGGAAAGTCCTATGCAACACCTCGTCGTACACGAATTGGTGCTGCTTAACCTCGCCCGATAGAGTTCGGTGTGATTTCAACCCAAGCGCTCGAGTTACGTGCAGGTGCTCGCCTTCTTGTTAAGGGCGTAACTGTTCGTATTAATAGCGGTGACCGTATTGGTTTTGTTGGTCGTAATGGTGCTGGTAAATCAACCCTTGCAAAGGTCCTGGCTGGTGAAACTATGCCTGCAGGTGGTGCGGTAAATCGCACCGGAAAGATTGGTTACCTTCCGCAGGATCCTCGTACTGGTGATGAACCAGGCACAGTCATTGATCGAATTTTATCTGCCCGTGATTTAGATCAGATTGCAGCACGTATGCGTTCTGTTGAAGAGGAAATGGCCACCGCCCAAGGTGAGGCTTTAGAAAAAGCGATGGATCGCTACACACGTGTTGAAGCTGAGTTCTCGGCAGCGGGTGGTTATGCCGCAACCGCAGAAGCAGAAGCTATCGCTACATCACTTGGAGTTGCTGAGGCTGTCTTTGGAAATGAACTATCTACTCTTTCTGGTGGTCAGCGTCGCCGAATTGAATTAGCTCGTATTCTCTTTAGTGGTGCTGAAACCCTTTTGCTCGATGAGCCAACTAACCACTTGGATGCTGATTCGATTATGTGGCTGCGCGAATTTCTATCAAAGTACTCAGGTGGCTTAGTCATCATCTCTCACGATGTGAACTTGATCGAAACCGTTGTTAATAAGGTGTTCTACTTAGATGCCAACCGTAACTGCATCGATGTATACAACCTTGGGTGGAAGGCTTACCTGTTACAACGTGAACAGGATGAGCACCGCCGTAAGAAGGAGCGTGCGAACGCAGAAAAGCGTGCCGAAATTTTGCAGAAGCAGGGTGAAAAGATGCGCGCCAAGGCATCGAAGGCAACGGCTGCACAAGGCATGTTACGTCGTGCTGAAAAACTTCGTAGCGGTCTTGATGATGTTCGAGTCGCCGACAAGGTTGCAAAGCTGCGCTTTCCTACCCCTGCCCCATGTGGCAAGACTCCGCTTTCTGGTGAAGAGCTTTCCAAAAACTATGGCTCTCTTGAAATCTTTACAGATGTCTCATGTGTAATTGATAAGGGTTCACGTGTTGTAATCCTTGGACTTAACGGTGCCGGAAAGACAACTCTGCTTCGTATTTTGGCTGGCGAGCTTGAATCAGATACCGGCAAGGTTGAACATGGCCATGGTTTAAAGATCGGTTACTACGCCCAGGAGCATGAGTCGCTTGATTTTGAACGCACTATTTTAGAAAACATGATGTCTGCAACCCCAGATATTCGCGAACCTGAAGCTCGCAATACCTTGGGTTCATTCCTGTTTGTTGGCGATGATGTCCATAAGCCAGTGAAGGTTTTATCTGGTGGAGAGAGAACCCGTTTAGCGTTAGCAGTTCTGGTTGTATCTGCTGCAAATGTTTTGCTACTGGATGAGCCAACTAACAACTTAGATCCTGCATCTCGTGCTGAAATTCTTGGCGCACTTGCCGAATACCAAGGCTCAGTCATCATGGTTTCTCACGATGAAGGTGCGGTTCAGGCGCTAAAGCCAGAACGTGTGATCTTGTTGCCAGATGGCGATGAGGATTTGTGGAAAGAGGAGTACTTCGACCTAGTTTCTATTGACTAGGCGTCGATGTGATCGCGGTCGATCTCCGCGTTAGCAATAAATTCCTTACGTGGTGCAACATCGCTACCCATCAACAGTTCAAACATCGCCTCTGATGCCGCTGCATCTGAAACAGTGATACGACGCAAAGTACGAGCATCTGGATCCATTGTGGTTTCGCGGAGCTGATCTGCATCCATTTCGCCAAGGCCTTTGTAACGCTGAATAGGCTCCTTCCAGCGCTTGCCTTCCTTCTTAAGCTCTGCAGTTACCTTCTTCATCTCATCATCACTGTAGGTGTAGATGTAATTGCCCTTCTTGCCTCCCCCGCCAACAACTTCGATGCGGTGCAGAGGTGGGATCGCAGCAAATACACGGCCTGAATCAATGAGTGGACGCATGTATCGATACA
>JACCDW010159978.1_pt1 | contig 12310 bp, 7 predicted proteins | sample 7449781 | NCBI WGS metagenome assembly JACCDW01 (sample SAMN15323449, study PRJNA562643) | freshwater metagenome | isolation source: river surface water | place: USA:Blue River Watershed | collected 2017-08-18
ACGTTGTCTAAGATTACCTCATCACACTTCCATTCATGGGAAAAAGGTTTGAAGACATTATGTTATTATGTTAGAACTAAAGCGATTTCAACAGGAGCTAAACATTTGGCGGTTGACGTATCAAAAATACAACAACCTAAAGTTAAAGTTGAAACACCTAAAGTTGAGTTACATGAACTAACACAGAAACCTGAAGATAGTCCTTTTGAATGTTTTGGATGTAGTTCCTAATTTGAAAATCCCGACACAATCGGGATTTTTCATTTTTAATCTATTTAAAGAAAAATAGATAGCATTATATTTATTAATATGGCAGATGGAATTACTTATGGTATAAATTTTCCCTTTAGGGATTCTAAACGTGGTGATTATTTAGAACTGACAGAATTAGAGTCTCAGGAGATTAAAGCCGATTTGATACATTTATTATTAACAAGAAAGGGTTCAAGGTATTACTTACCTCAATTTGGTACAAGATTATATGAATTTCTTTTTGAACCGTTTGATGGGTTAACTTTTAATGCTATTGAATCTGACATCAGAGATGCGATTGAGACATTTATGCCAAACTTGTTGGTTAATAGTTTAAGTATTACACCAGCCGATGCTCAAGAGGAAGTTGATATTGCTACAGGACAAAACTTAGCAGGAACTAGTGAATCATCAATTTACAGATTTCCTGGTAAAGGTACTTCTGAATATACAGCAAAAATAAGATTAGATTACTCAACCAACGGGTCAACATACGGGCAGAGTGATTTTGTAATTATCAATATTTAATATAAATGGCAAATAATAGAATATCGTACGCTACTAGAGATTATCAGTCAATTAGAACTGAACTCTTAAATTATACAAGAACATACTATCCTGACTTAATTCAGGATTTTAATGATGCATCGGTATTCTCAGTATTTATCGATTTGAATGCGGCAATTGCAGATAACTTACATTATAACATTGACCGAAGTATTCAAGAGACGGTATTACAATACGCTCAACAAAGGTCTTCAATATATAATATAGCCCGAACTTATGGTTTAAAATTACCAGGTCAAAGACCGTCAGTGTCATTAGTTGATTTTTCAATTACGGTTCCTGCGTTTGGTGATAAAGAAGACGAAAGATATCTTGGTACTTTATTAAGAGGTTCTCAAGTTGTGGGTGCTGGAGTAGTATTTGAAAATGTATATGATATTGATTTTGCATCACCATACAATGCTCAGGGATTTCCGAATAGAGTAAAAATTCCAAATTTTAATGCTAACAATATATTAGTTAATTATACCATAACAAAAAGAGAAGTTGTTGTTAATGGTATTACAAAAGTTTTCAAACGAGTGATTAGTGCAAATGATGTTAAACCTTTCTTTGAATTGTTCTTACCTGAAAAGAATGTATTAGGTATTACAAGTGTATTGTTAAAGAACGGTACTCAATATACGAACATACCAACTACTGCTGAATTTTTAGGTGCGGAAAACAGATGGTATGAGGTTGATGCGTTGGCTGAAGATAGAGTATTCATTGAAGACCCAACCAAAGTTTCGGACCAACCTGGTATTAAGGTAGGTAGATACATTCAAACACAGAATAGGTTTATTACTGAGTACACTCCTGAAGGATTTAAAAAGATGACTTTTGGTGGTGGTACAAACACGGCTCAAGACCAATTGAATCAATTCACAACTTTAGGGGCGACTTTAGAACTACAAAAATATTCAAACAACTTCTCATTAGGTTCAACACTAACACCTAATTCAACATTGTTCATTCAATACAGAGTTGGTGGTGGTTTGGCAACAAACTTGGGAACTAACGTAATCAATCAGATTGGTACAGTATCTTTCTTTGTTAATGGTCCTTCAGAAACTACAAACTCTGCGGTAATCAATTCATTAAGATGTGTTAACGTAACTGCGGCTGTAGGTGGAGCAGGTATCCCATCGTTAGAGGAAATTAGAAATTATGTATCGTTTAACTTTGCAGCTCAAAAGAGAGCAGTAACAGTACAAGATTACGAATCAATTATTAGAAACATGCCAGCTCAGTTCGGAGCACCTGCAAAGGTATCTATCACTGAAAATGACAATAAGATTTTAATTCAAATATTATCTTATGATACGTCAGGTAAATTGACAAATATTGTATCAAATACTTTGAGACAGAATATTGCCAACTACCTATCAAATTATCGAATGATGAATGATTATATATCAATCTTTAGTGCTGAGGTTATTGATTTGAGTGTTGACGTTTCAATTGTTTTAGATTCGGCTCAAAATTCAGGACAAGTAATTTCAAGTGTTATTGATAAAGTATCGGCATACTTCAACCCACAAACAAGACAATTAGGTCAAAACGTATATCTATCTGAAATTAGAAGTATTATTCAAAATACGAATGGAGTATTAACTGTTGCGGGATTAGACGTATTCAACGAGGTTGGTGGACAGTATTCATCTGCGGAAACATCTATGGAATATTCGGACCCAGCACTTAAATTGATTGCTCCTGTTGACGATACTATTTTTGCTCAACCATCTCAAGTTTATCAAATCAGATATCCTGGTAAAGACATTAGAGTTTCAGTTAAGAACTTCCAATCAATTACTTTCTCTTAACAAGTTTATTTATTTTTTCTTTGGATTATTATTTAATTGTGTGGGTTCACTTTAAAAATCCTGCATAAACTATTTATTAATTAAAGAATTTAATGGGTCAATCATATAGAATAAGGACTGAATTAGGTATAAGTAAAACTATCAACGTACAATTAGACCAAGAGTTTGAACAATTAGAGATTTTATCTTTAAAAATACAACAAGAGGATGTCTATACAAGAAGTTGTGCCGACTACGGAGTTCTTGTTGGTAGGGTAACTGCCAATAATGGATTTGGTTTACCTAATGCCCGAGTATCAGTATTCATACCTATTAGTAGTATTGACGAGTCTAATCCAATTATTTCAAGTATCTATCCATATAAATCTCCAACGGATAAAAATGAAGATGGATATAGATACAATCTCTTACCTTATGAAAAATCTTTTTCCGCTCACGCTTCTACGGGAACATTACCATCAAGGTTAGATGCTTTAACGGGTTCCACCGCTGTGGAAATATTTGACAAGTATTATAAGTATACTGCTAAGACAAATGATAGTGGTGATTATATGATTATGGGCGTTCCGTTAGGGTTTCAAACTGTTGTGATGGATGTTGATTTATCAGATATTGGTGAGTTCTCATTAACACCACAAGATTTGATTAGAATGGGTATTGCTTCTGAAAGTCAAGTTGCTGGAAATAGATTTAGAAGTTCAAATGATTTAACATCATTACCTCAAATTGTAAACTTAGTTAAAAGTTTGGAAATTTCACCACTATGGGGAGACCCCGCAATTTGTGATATTGCAATCAACAGACTTGATTTTGATTTAAGAGACCAAGCCAACATCGATATTCAACCTACGTCTGTTTTCATGGGTTCAATTTACTCAACACCTGATAGATATAGAGTTAGACAAAATGCTAGACCAAGAGACGATATGGGTAACCTCTGTTCTCTTGAAGCGGGACCTGGTCAAATATTAAGTATTAGACAAACAATAGACCAAGACAGTTCAGGTAGACCAATATTAGAACAATACGAATTAGAACAGTCGGGTAATGTTATTGACGGAAGTGGTACTTGGTTGACCGAATTACCAATGAATTTAGACTACTATATCACAAATGAATTTGGTGAAAAAGTTATATCTAACGACCCATCAATTGGTATTCCAACTAAAGCGAAATATAGGTTTAAAATCAAATGGACACAACCAGCTTCTCTGACGGAACAAACAAGAAGACCATATTTTTTAGTTCCTAATATTAAAGAATATGGGTGGACTAATACTAATTCAGACCCAAATCTATCTATTAATGTTAATTCCAATGAAGAATTGGCTGGTTCGTATTATTTTGGATTAGATTGGTCAGGATATACTAATATTGACGCGGCAGTAAATTGTGATGATACTTTTTACCAATTTGAATATAATAGGGTGTATACCGTTGCGGGTTTAATTGATGAATTTAAAAATGGTCGTAGAGGTATGTTTATTGGAATCAAAGAGATTGATAACCAAGAATGTGATAGTACTGTTAATAGGTTTCCTGTAAACGAAGGGTTTAGGAATTTTGACGTAATTTACTTCTTATTTTCAATTTTAATGGGTATATTCCAATACATAGGACCTGTAGTTATTATTATATACCATATAATTGCCTATATATGGAATGTTATCGTAAATAGTGATTTATTAAATAGAATTTTTAAACTTAAAGCCAGAAATTTCCCTGAAATAAAACTACCAATGGTTACATACCCTGAATGTCAAGCGTGTGATTGTGGTAGTCAGGATGGTATAAATTATGTAACGGTCACATCACCTCCTGAAGGGTTATTAAGTCAAGTATCTAACCCTACATTATATTTTGATAAATTCGTAGAAACCGCAGAGGCGTTCACATCAAATTTCAGCGATGTCCAAGGATATGCATTAATTATGTCTGAAGCCATGGCAACATTTAATGGTTCGAAAAATAACCCTGCAGTTTTTAAAGTTGCTAAAAGCCAAACTATAACTTTTTCAGATAACGAAAAAAGAATCTCAGTTAATAAGTCTAGTTTATCTATAGGTGAAAGAATTAATATTTTTAACCTTAAAAACAATTATTATAATGGGGTTAATAAAATAAAGGTGACCTTCGCAGCTGATGTTAATACAGGTTATCACCTTGATAATACGTTAACGGTTTTATCGACACAGGATTTGGAGCCAGGTACTTTGTTGACGTTTGTTAATCCAAATAAAAGTACTGATGTCAATTACTTATGGTCAGGGGTTACAACAGGAGGTAATGTTGTTAATGGTATTAATGGTAAATTACAAACGGATGAATTCACCATTAATGTTAGTTATGCGAATCCTACAAACAGATTTGCATATAGTTTGACCACACCTTATACAATTCCTGCGAACACAAATGTTAGTTGTGTAAATAGTCTTACGGTTGACGCAACTAGTTTAGGTACAATAACATATACTAAATGTAATAATGTAGTTACAACCTATAATGTCACCACATTAGGTATTCAAACAATAAGTGACGATGATTGTATTACCCTTTCAACTTTAGGGGGAACTGCAACATATGCTATAACAAATAGCGGTGATACTTGTCAAAGATATGTTTATCCATCAGATATTGAATATTTTCAAGTGTTAACCGCAATTACAATAACAACATCAACAGTAAACGGGGTAACAGTTCCTGTGGTACCAAACGCATCTTTAACTGATGGTTTTTTTGGTGGTGTTTTATGGCAAGTTAATAACGTAACTAATTATACTGCCGTTGATGTTGCGACTAATACATATATCTTAGATAGTCTTAATGTTTTCGGAACAATACCAATGGCGTATTTTGAAAACTTTACTGAGCAAAAAATATTAATATTACAAAGAGGGGTAGACCCATATTCTCCAAAATTGATTAATAAGTATAATGTTGGTAATATATTCGGTACGAATGAAAATGACCCTAATTGGGAATTTACCGCATCTACCAGAGTTAACGTTCCAATACAAAGAACTCCAACAGGGTCAACAACATTAGTACCTCAACACAACGTACAAGATAATATTTATTTCCAATCTAAGTTCTTTACTCCAGGAGTTACAGGTACAACAACACCTGGATTACAATTTACGGCGTTTACTACAAGTAATGTCGGTTATTATGGCGCTTTAGACGGTATTGCGGCAAATAGAGCGATAAATTACACTCAGTTATATAATAACTTTAATTTGCCATACACTTCAAATGCTTATGCCAATAGAGCACCATTATACTCAACAAGTTGGGGCCAAGTTTTTGGTATAACTACTAAAACAAATAATACTTATTACGGTAGTACTGTGTCTCCTGTTAAATATGATACGGCTGAAGATTTATCGGGTGGGGCGATATCAGTATCATTTGGTACCCCTACAACAACATCTAATGCTGAAACTATTATATCGGGGTTTGTATATTTTAGTCCAATATTATATCCAACATTAACGGGTACTAGTAAACTTAACATAACTAATTACTCAAAAAATATCATGAGAACTGATAGACTACCGTCTTCAGATTACATTGATAATGGAAACCTTAATGGTAGTGTCAGTTTATTACAACAAAATCTTGGTTTTGCGACTTATCTATATGAAGAGGGTAGTACAAATTATACTATTCCAGGATATGCTAACGGGGCTCAACAAGTACCACCAGATATTTCAGGTCAAGAGGCGGAATTAAACGTATTAGATACACTTGGGTCCTGTGAAAATTTAGTGGGACTATCTTGTTACGAAGGTGACGGTGTTACTTTTGGTGTTGACCCTACTTGTCCAAGTAAAGATGCTGTTCAAGGGGGTTGTTATGTATTTGTTAAAACCCCGTTAGATGATATTTCTAAAGATATTATAAACTTTAGTGAGTGGAGTTATCGATTTAGATTTTTCTATGGGTTATGTAGAGGTGTTTTAGCCCAAACCTTTACTAATAACTGGGTTAATGGTTCATTATATGCGTTCCCAATACAAGTAGATACTTACTATAACTCACAAAATCAACCACTACCACCAAAGTTTGCAAAAGAGCTTGTTTATTTTGATAATAAAACAAATAATTTTTATTACAGGTCAAGTCCGTACTTGTCAGGTTCAACTCAAGAATTATTTATTGGGAGACCAACTTCGACATTAATAAAACCAACTAACGATAGGAATTTATTGTTCCCAACAACAATTACTAATTTAGGAATGAAAGACGATTTCTATCAAGAAATTACTTTTGACGCATCGGCTAAAGCTTATATCATGAATAGTTTGAACCCTACTAGTTATTCGGATACTTCTGATTTGGTTAACTTGTTTGTGATTTCAAGAATTGCAAATTCCTCATTTTTACAACAATTATTTGGATTTGGTAATAATGGTTTGAATTTATTATTTGGTAGACCTGAACTTAGAATTGACGGAGACTTAGCTCAAAGTATGTCAATAAACTCTGAGTTTGGTGTGATACCATTCTCCCCTGAATTTTATAATAGTGGTAATGTTGGTGACCCTGTGGTTATTTTAGGTAGTGGGGACAACCCAACGATGGGTGTCTTTTTCTCATCAACAACTTTTGATTTACAGAATAAAGATTATTTGAGTCCAGGTGTTATTGATTTTAGACCAAATAATACATTAAATGCTATTACATATCCATACGGAATTAAATCACAATTTGTACCATTCTATCAATGGTCGTTAGAACAACCTTCTAATCAAAACATTTTTGGTTCACAATTAAACAATTGGAAAACAAATTTTAATTATAACCCTAGTGATTCTGGGATTTTTGGATTTAATTACCAATCCCTCGATAGAAGAAATATTAATCCACCAACGTATTTTGTTGGGTCTAATAATACTTTAGATATATATCAAAGAGGTTACATCTTTAATGTTGATTCTAATGGAGGATACTCAGTTAGTATGGTTGGTATTCCTTTAGATAAATTTTTAGTCAGTGCCCCTTACCATTTTTATTTTGGGATAGTTAAAGGTAATACTGCATTGGATAAATTTAAAACAAAATATTCTATAAGTGAATAAGTATACTATCATACCGAGTAGTCAGGAATACAAGTCAGCTCCTTTTGTTGACCAAGAAATTTCTATTACATTAGAGCAACAATCACAACAAATTGTTGAATACGATAGAAGTCAAAGTATTAACCTTGCTCAAGTGTTTGATGACGAGAGACAAAGTAGTAGTGTCTTTAGACCAACATTTAAAGTTAATTATCTTTATGCTAACACATATACAGGTACTACGGATTATGTTCCGTTTAGAAATAATTTATATTATGTCGAACCTGAACAATCTTCAGTAAGTGGGATTTGGAAGGGTTATCCACAATTCTATGAGTTTGATTTTTACAGACCTGACATATCTGACCAACATATTCAATACCGAGCAAAGAGTGCGTACACATACAATTGGACATACTATATAAGTTATGCTAGTAGTAATAACTACGATAAAAAATTATCCTACGATTTAAACAATAGTTCATATAATTGGATTGCCTCTGAAGGTATCCCTTTTTCAATTAATAATGGTACCCAAAACGGTAGTAATGTAATTAGATTTCAATGTGTCGCGCCACACGGACTGAGTGTTGGAGAGTATGTTGAACTATCGTTTTTCTATAATCAAACAAATTTATTTCAGGTATATTCTTTAGGTAATAATGAATTTGATAGTGAGTTATACATATTCAACATATATAATTTTGGATATACAGGAACTACTTTTGCCAATAGTGTTACTGGAACTTTTAAACGTGTAATTAACCCTGAAAACATTGTAGAAACAAAATCTAAATACTACATTAGAGAACATAAAATATTAACTGATGTTGATGGTACGGTTATTACTAAAAATGGGTTTGAAAAAAATGTATTTGGCGAAGAAAGAAAATTTGAATACAGTTCAATTACACCAAATCAAATTTCAAGAATATCGCAAAAAACAAGTAGTAATTCTTATAACATAACCGCAAATTATGATTTAAATTTAAATGGTGTTTTAGATAATCAAAAAAGACCTGTTAGTGAATTGTTTTTAACAATCATTAATAAAGGATATACGGGTTATTTCAATCAACCGAATAATGGCATTGGATTAAAACAAGGTTGGGAATTTAATTTAACATCACCTGTTAGTGGTTGGTGGGAACTTACCAATAATGATTCGGATAGTAATATTCAAACTGAAAACTACACATTAACCAGTGGAGCGACTAAAACATTCTATTATAATAAAGACTTAAGTATTGGCGATTTAGTTGACGGTGATTTTTGTGAGTGGAACGACTATGACCAAATTGAGAGAGTTATTTCACCGTATTATCAAAAAATAAATTACAACCAAAATGTCTTTCAAACAACCACTAATTACGACACAAACAGTCCTGGATTTTATTATAAGCCACACACCTCGATGACTATAAGAGTTTTTTCGGATTATGTTGAAACTGCAAACGTTGGGGAAGTGGATAATGTACCATTCTATTCTTTTTATTCTTCTTCGGACCAACAATTTAGATGGAGGGACATATATACTTACGGATTTAAAGATAATCTTGATAGAGGTGTTGATTACCCATTTCTTAATAGCGCTCAATACCCATTCAAAGAAGTTATGTTTAGATTAATACCTGAAGGGATAAACTATAATACACTTGGAGTTGAATACCCAATAAAACCATTATTTGATGAGTGTGAATAAAATTAAAATTCGACAAAGTGGTTTAACTAGCCAACAACTTACAATCCCAATTCAATTTACTTGGGACTATCTTGGTTTGGACCAAAGTATTGATGAGTATGAAGGTACTATAATAACTGAGGTTATTGGTACGGGTAGAGATTTTGAGGTTACACGATTTGCTCACTCACCATTAACAGGTACAACAACCGAACCTACTGATATTAAATACGAATTTAACTTTTTTTCGGGTGGTAGTTTAGATGATGAAGTAAATTGGAAAAACAATTATGTTGCTGAAGGATTTACTACACAAGAAATTTATTATTATACGAATAATTTTACAAATTCATTTTTCAAATTGGATTTGTACGATAATTTTGATGAAAAAAGACAAAAGAATTATGTTACCATTATTATCCCCACGCAACAGGGATTAAAGATGGACGCGATAATGCAGACAACACCAGTTACAATTAAGAAACCATATTTTGTTTTAGATTATGTTGGGGATAAAGAAGGGTTTTTTGTTTATTGGTTAAAAAAGAGAACGTTTTTAGATATTAGTACATTTTATATGACTGCAAAGTTTTATGATGCAAAACAAGGTGTGTTTGTTAAGATGATGAATATGCCACAATCGTCATTGTCAGGTAACAAATACGTTTTTGATAGTTCACAATATTTTTATTACAGGGTTCATCTTGATTATGATAAGCATGAATATCAAGTTTTTAATATGAATCCAAATCAAACTTTATACCTTAATGATGGGGAACGAGCGGGTACATTAGTACCCATAAAATGGTATGAATATGTTAACCCATAATGGAAGATTTCTATAATATTATAATATCGCCTGAAACCATTAAAGGGGACATCTTTACGGTTAACTTACAGGGTGAGAACGTCGAACCGAATTATACGGGAACAACGGTTGGTGTTTATTCTGCTATGACACAGGTATTAACTGCAGGACCTAACGGTAGTTCACTTTTAACGGGACTAACTATCCCAATCTTAATTAGACAAACTGCGGTTGACTTTGGATATTACAGTCCGTTTGATGGGGCTGTATTACAAAAAGATGTTGTTGCTAATTTTATATTTTCGTCAACAACTTCTGACCCATATGTGTATAATATTTACAATACATCGAGTGAATTTCAAAAATTCCTTGAGTTATCATCATATCATGTTAATTGGGGTGACGGAACTCCTGAACAAACCATTAGTTCATACACACCAAATTCTATATCACACACTTACCCTGTGGCTGATGCTCAATATACGATTACATTAAAACAAACAAATCCTTGGGGTGTCACAAAAGTTTCAAAAACTGTGACAACTCCTTATGTTAATGTTGTACCCAACAATCCAAATGGTGAGGCATTCTTTATTCCTGCAGGAGGTAATTGGTTTCAAACTCCAATTAGTTATAACTACATATTTTCGGGAGATGCGGTTAATGAAGTATCTGCTCAAACATCAAATAATTTTACTACGGTACCATTTACGGTTTCAGGTGTAACTAAATCAAAACTAAATGAGTTGGCAATGTATGGACCATACAAATTCCAAGTCGGAGTTCCTGTTATTAAAAATGGTCAAATATGGGGGGCGATAACTAATACCGCAACAACTTTTACTGCCTATACAGTTAATTCTGTAGATTACTATGATTACATTGACGGAACAACAATATTTTTTGAACAATCATCAGGGTTTACCGATAGTAATTTAACTCAAAGACCAATCACAAAAGAAGAGGTTTTACTTAAGGCGGTTGACCAACCACAGATACAGACCAATGTATTTGTTGAGAGAGGAAAGAATTCGGCTTACGAAAGAGTTCAAAGATTAGGTGAAGTTGATAATTTAGGTGACATGATTAACTACGGATATGGATTTTTTAACGTTGAAAAAAAGAACTAAACTATTTATAAGATAAAAAGATATGGCAATAGGTTCATACGGCACAATACGACCAAGTGATGTCTCACCAGAAGACGTTCAAATTATTATGAATTATACACCATCAAGGGATGTTACGGATAACTTTACCTTAACACAACTTGATGCACAGACAATTCTCAAGCCTTACTTCAACAATACTCAAACAGGTGGAAACGCAGGTGTTGAGGTATTGGGAGGACTATACAATTTAACATTACCTGCAGAACAGTTCAATGCTCTTGGAATTTACACATTATATTTAAGACCAGCACAGATTAGAACAAGAATTACTGATTGTGGTGTGTTAAATGCTTTACCAAACGTAAAAGGTATTATCATTGATATTACAAATGTACCAACACAGTATCAGAACAAATTTGTACCACAAGGATTGGTTGGTTTTAGAGTTGAATATTTAAATCCTGATGGTTCAAAAATACCAAATTTCTTTAGAGTTGTTACCTCATCGTTCTTTTGTGAACCTGTTGTGACAAATGAAACAAATACAACACAAAAAAGTATTAGATACAGATATGTTGAGGGTAATTCGAATTTAATATTCTTAACATTATCACCATCTTCATCGCCAACAAACAATCCAAACGCAACACCGTTTATTGGACAACCAAACCAAAACATTATAATCTCAAATACCTACTTCAATCCAATTACTTTGGAAATTGAAATGGTTGAGTACGACGTATCATCTCTTGCAATTGCTCTTTATGGTAATCAAACCAAATCAATTGATGATGGTATCTATACTATCTATGACTCTCAAAATAACATATACAGACAATACAACTTATATGAAATTAGAGACCAATTTAATGCGTTACTTTACGAGGTTAGACAAAGTAGAGGTAATAATATTGATTTCAGTAAAAACTTTACAAACATAACTAGTTAATGGCGGTAAACACAACAAATACTAAATACTTTTACCCACCAAGACCAGGTAATGGTGCGGGTACTTTCTCTGACAA
>JACCDW010939739.1_pt1 | contig 12310 bp, 17 predicted proteins | sample 7449781 | NCBI WGS metagenome assembly JACCDW01 (sample SAMN15323449, study PRJNA562643) | freshwater metagenome | isolation source: river surface water | place: USA:Blue River Watershed | collected 2017-08-18
ACTGTTAATAATCTTGAAGGAGATGATATATTTAATTACTCACAAGAACAATTTGAAAGACTTGGTGTTGGTAAGAAAGGTGCTGATAATGGTATACTTATAGTATTCTCAATGGAAGATAGAAAATCAAGAATTCATACTGGTAGAGGAATGGAAGAATTTTTAACCGATGCTCAATGTTCAAGATTATTAGAAAATGTTGTTAAACCATATTTTAAGAAAGGTGAATACTTCGATGGTACAATGACTCTTTTACAGTCAATTAGAGAAGAATTGGGTGATCAAGCATATGAAGAAAAGGTTGAATTCTTAAAGAAGAAGAAAGAAGCAGATGAGAAAGAGTTCCAACAAAGAATGGATAATTTTACTGACTTCTTATTCACAGCATTTATGGCATTGATAGTTTTAGGTCCAATAGCTTATGGTATTTACAGACTTATGAAGTATTTAAATGACAAGGAAAAAGCTAGACAAATAAAAGAACAGTTACTTAAAGATATTGATAAATATCTTAATGAGGCAAAGTCTATAAAATCTTCATTACCTAAAGATACTGGAACAGGTAGTGAACAGTTGGAAGGATACTTATCTAGATTGAAAGAGCAAATTGAAGGATTTGATTTAGAAAGAAAAATAACAAACACCGATGAACAATATCTTAAAATAGTTAAGGACTTTAACTCATTAGCAAAATCACAGATTAAAATGTACGGTGATAAAAAATCTACTTTATTATCAAAGATATCCGATGTTAAAAATATTGACTCGATAACCTCTAATACATATTCTAAAATTGAACAAGCTGTACAAGCTTATCAAGCTGTTAAAAACTTTGGGTATTCATCTCCAAGTCCATCAGATATTTCTGAGTTAGAAAGAGCTTCAAAAATAGCTTCTGATGCTAAAAATCTCTTATCCTCTAATAATATAGATCAGGCAATAAGAAAATATGATGAATATATTTCAACAACAACTGGTTTAATTGCTACCGGAGCGGCAGCTATCGCAATGTTATCGAGTATTAAAAGTGCCAAATCAAGAGTTGAAAAAGCAAATGATATTGTTGATGATGCTGTTGCAAATATGGATAGATATTCTAAATGGGGTAGACAAAGTGAAAGAGATGAGGTAATGTCAGTAGTTGATAAGATATTACCAACTATATCTGGTACTGATTTCTTAGGACTTGAAAAGAAATTAGACTCTATTTTAAATGCTATTAATGGTGTTACAAGAAAGTGGAAAGGTAGAAAAGAAGACGAAGAAGAGAAGGAAAGAAGAAAACGTGAAGAGGAACGTAGAAGAAAACGTGAAGAGGAAGAAGAGGAAGAACGTAGAAGAAGAAGTTATTATTCATCTTCGTCATCATATTCTTCGTCATCATCATCTGACTCAGGTTCATCTTGGGGTGGATTTGGTGGTGGAGACTCTGGAGGTGGTGGTGCATCAGGTGGATGGTAAACTTTTACCTATTTAGTTCTATAAATTTCTATGAAGTTAAAATTCAAAATAGATGACCAGATCAATCAAATTGAAATATCATCTGATAAGACTGTTTTAGATAATTTAAAAGATTTTGATATACCTTGGTCTTGCCTTGAAGGACATTGCTCAACTTGTATGTGTAAATTAATATGTGGTGATGTTGAGATGGTAGAAAATTTAGCCTTAACTGACAAGGAAGTTAAAAATGGTTTTATTCTCACTTGCCAGTCATATGCTAAATCAGATATTGAAATTGATTTTGACTATTAATTACTTAACAAAACCACCATTTTTTGGAATAAACTCTTTTTTATTTACCTGTGGTTTCTCTTTGTAGTCTTCAATTTTAAAAACTTTTATAAAGTAAAGACTATCTTTCAAATCGTAGTGATAGATATTATCCGTTACTAAATTTTCAATTATAATACTTTGTGTAGGTATGTTTTTTAATTGATTACACTGTTCATCACTAAATCTAGCAATTGCTTTGATTTTACAACTCATTCTTTTCATAGAAGTAGTACTAAATTGACCTTTTCTATTCACAATTGTTATTTTAGACTCATCACTGCAATAATGTAAGTCTTTATAAACAAATTTAATATCTGTTATGTATCGATAACCAGGATTATCAGCATTTTCAACAATTGGGTAAATAACTAGTGTTGAATCAGTGTCGTGTACATAAGGTTTTGGTTGTTCGGGATCAATATACCTTGATGACTCGTTTTTTGTAATATATTCACAATGAGAACATTCTATGCTTTGTCTGAATTCAACAAAGCCCGTAAGGAGACTAAACAAACTAATAGAGAAAAAAGCTACTATTATTTTCATATGGATCGTTTATTTTCTTTATATATAAACGTTTCCAGAGATTTTTATAACCAATAGCTTATTTTTATACAAAATTCATCGGGGTCTTCTGAAAATTCTTCCTCATCAATGCCATCATACCTCATCTGATATCCCATTGATTCGAGATGAGATTTTATATCTTCAAGTTTATCATAAAACTTATAAAATCTATTAAGAGCTGAAGATTTACTAAGTCTATCATTCCAGTAAATATAAATTGAAAATTCAAATCCTATTTTTTTATTCCTTGTGTCATGCCAATTCCACCACAAACTATAATATAGACCAGGCTTAGAATCATCATCTTCATCCAAATCATCTGGTATCAATTCGATATCATACTCATCAAGATATTCTATAAATGCTGATTTAATCTCATCTAACATTCTATCTAAATCTTCTTGTGGTATATTTGGTCTATTATGACTTTCAAACTTCTTTAAGTATCTCATTTTAATTTAATAAATTTTATATCTATTGTATCTTTTCTTCCACTTGCACCAACCGATCCGCCATATGATATAAGAGGTGCAATTCTTAATTCTCTCAATTTTGGTCTAATACATTGTTCAAGTCCTTCTCTTATTTTCAAAGTCTTTTCCCATGTTATTGGCATTACTTTAGAGCCATATTTAAAATGATATAGACTGATACTTATTTGTTCTTCTCCTGTATTGTATTTTATTTTTTCCCAAAAATTAATACAATCATTAAATTCGTAATAATATCCCACTGTCGAATATTTAGACATACCATAAAATCTTGGGTCTCTTCCAGATGGTGTTGATTCTGTAATTTCTTCACATCTCTTATTTGTTTCAATTACTTTATAGACCTCTTCCTGACTCAAATCCCTAACAGGCGCTTGTAATAGAACTAATAATCGATTGAAAATAGTTCCATTTAGATTTTTACCAGCAACATCATTTGTATTACATCTTTCAATTCCAACACTAAGAACATTATCTAATTCATCTTTCAAATCGGTCCAAATTAATTCTATATTATTAAAAACATCATCAATAATACCTTGCATATTTTCTTTAGGATATATTGATAGATTACTTAGACAATCACTAACTATTTTAGTAATTTCATCATCAACAGGTAAGTATGTAGCATCTGATGCCTTTATAATGCCTTCGTATGTTTTTAAATACCTCATAACTCCGAATAATCTATTTTTAAGTTAATTGTATCAGTCCAAATATCTAAACTATTTGCTGATCCATTTGATATTTTAACCTTATATCCAATAGGCTCAATTCTTTTTATGAATTGTTCATTTATTTTTTGAGTAATCTCGTCGCGGAGGCTATGGAATCGTGTACCATACTCCTTCTTTTTATCCGTTTCCTCATTTATATTAACCTGTATAGTGAAGTATTTCTGTGAAAGCATATCATTCTTTATCTTCATTGCCAGTTTGTCCTTATTCGGATCTGTTTGCTTTTCTAATTCTTCCCAGGTAAAGTATGTGTAAAGAACTCCAACTTCTAAAGGATGTGAATCAAGCGTCCACTCAAACTGATAAAAGTCATTTTCTTCAGCGAACTCATTAAATATTTCTTTAATATCTGATAAACATCTATTATCAAACTCATCAGGTTTTCTTGGAATGCCGAGTGCTTCACCAACCATACTCTCGAAGTATTTTAAATATTTCATATTTTTTATATATTAAAAACTTATATAAACTTGCTGAATAAAAGTGATGATGGAATCAAAACTGATAACTTTTATAGGAGCTCCCGCTAGTGGGAAATCAACACTAGCAACTGATGTTCACACTGAACTAAAAAAATTAGGTAAGAATTCAATATTTATAGGTGAGGCAGCGACTGACTTTATAGCTGAATATGGAATACCAAATACACCAATTGATCAAATAACCATTTTTTATAAGCAATCTAATCGTGAGAATATGTTTATAGGATCAAAGGATTATATTGTATGTGACTCTTCTGGAATATTAAACTATTTCTATTTTAGAAGACTATTCCAAAATCCACTTTCTGATAAAGATATTGCAACAATTAATCATCTACAAAAAGAAATATTAAAGTCACTATCAAAGTGGAGTTATATTTTCTATGTACCGCCAATTCCTACTAACCCAAATGATGGTGTTAGATATCACGATGAGAATGATATTAAGAATTTAGATATGTGGATTAAATCATATTTAGAAATTGAGAATATACCATATATCGATTTATCAAAAATAGATTACAAAAAACGTCAAGACTTTGTGGTAAAGGAGATAATAAAATGACAGATCCAAAAAATTTAGGTATACCAAATATAAACTTCTCCATTTATACAGATGGTGATAAAAGAGAAGAAAAATTTTTAAAACAAAGATTAGAAATGGGGTTTGATGAGTCAGAGACTTGGTCATTATATACAACAATTTCTAACTTTATCACACCAAGGTTAAAGAAATTTAAAGAGGTTAACTATGCTTACCCACCTGAATTGACACCGGAAGAGTGGAATAATATTTTAGATAAAATGATTAGATCTTTTGAGATAGCGAGTAATTCCGACTTTATGACAGAAGAGCAGTCTGATGAATTCAGAGAAGGATTTAATCTTTTTAATGAGTATTTCTTTGCACTTTGGTGGTAAAAATAATATAAAAAATATGAAATATATTTATCGTGAAGAGCATACAGTGTATGTTGATTATGAGATAGAAATTGACGAAGAATACTTAATTGAAAAAGGTATAAGTCCATATGATGATGTGGAAGTTTCTGAATTTATAAAACAAAACTATTTAGAACTGCAGCCAGAATCAACAGAATGGTGGATTTCAGCACAAGAGGGAACTTTTACACAGCTAGTTGGTACAAGGCCGGATGGTGAGGACTCTGAAGAATCAATAAATTGGATATAATGTACGCACTATTACAATTAAAAAACTTAACAGAAGACCGTAGTTTAGATGTTAAACTTAGAGGATATGAATACCTTGGGATATTTGAATCTTTAATAGAGATTGAAAAAAAGTATAAAAATTACTACCCACATAAATACAGACTTAAAGATTATGGTTGGTGTTATTTTGTTAGAACCTCAATTAATTTTAACAAAGATACTGATTCACATCTTTTGGCAGATAAGGTAATAATAGATATGGATTTTGAATCTCATGAATTCTATGACTATCAGAATGATAAGAAATATAGTAGAATATCTGATGAGAATATTAAAACCATTTTGAGAGATATAAAATTAAACACACTTTTATGATTAAATTAAATATAATAACACGTTGTACAAGACCTGACTTTTTGGAAAAAGTTAAACAGTCTATTTTTACAACAATACTTTTTGATATAAAATGGTGGGTTGTCTTTGACACAAGAGTTATTAAAGATATTGACGCTGATTTTTTATCTAATTTACAATTACTTGGTGGTGAAGCCATATTCCTAAAAGGTCAAGAAGGTGATATGGCACATTCATTATTATCAAAAGTTATAGATAAAATTGAAGATGGATTTATCTATTTCTTAGATGATGATAATATCTTACACGAAAATTTCTATGACACCATACATAGTGAGATGAGGTCAAATCCAGATAAAAGAGGGTTTATCTTCTCACAAAAAGTTGGTGGAAAAGACTTTTCTGGATTAGATATAAGAGAAGCTAGACCAGAAAATACACGGGTTCAACATATTGATATGGCACAATTCCTATTAGATAGAAGTCTTATAGGTGATGAAAGGTTTGTTAGCGGTGATTACAAGGCTGATGGATATTTTATAGAAAAGATATTTAAAAACAACCAAGATGATTTTCATTTTATAGATGATGTTCTTTGTTATTATAATTATTTAAAAACACCAGCTAACTTCACACCTAAAGTATTATACTATGGTGAAGGTGAACCTGATTTGAAATCCTGGAAAGCAGCTGACTATGAAAGTAATGAGCTAAGAGTTTTTCATAAAACTAATGATAATAATTTAAGTGAAGACTTATATACAATCAATCCAGATGCTATCTTAACTTGTGCAGATGATTGGTCTAAATTTAAAAATCTAGCATCTCAACCACTTGATGTGAGATCAAGATGGATACATATGAGTGATACTAATGAATCATCTGGTGAGTCTGCTTATCAATGTGCAATGGGGTATATTCTAAATCAGAATAATCCAAAAGATTTAGTCTCATACTTTACCCCAATTTATAATATTGGTGAAAAGTTAAGACAAACGTATCAATCTCTTCAAAATCAAACTAACTATAACTGGGAATGGGTATTGGTTAATGACTCAACAGACGGTGGTCTAACATTGAAAGTTGCTGAGGATATTGCTAAAGGTGACAACCGTGTTAAAGTATATGATTTTAGGAGAAAATCTGGTGGTATAGTAGGTGAGTCAAAATATAGAGCAGCTATGCTGTGTCGTGGTGATATTCTAGCAGAATTTGATCACGATGATTACTTAATGCCAACTTGCACACAGACACTAATAGAAGCTAAAAATAAATATCCTGAGTGTGGATTCTATTATACTGATTGTGTGGAAATTGATAACAATTGGAACTCACTAACTTATGGTGATGGTTTTGCATTTGGGTATGGTCACTATAGAGAAGAGATTGTGTTTGGTAAGCCTATGCAAGTGGCTATGTCATTTAATATTAATCCAAAAACTATAAGACATATTGTTGGAGTTCCAAATCACGTTAGAGCTTGGAGAAGAGATGCTTATTTTAATGCTGGTTGTCATAATAGAAGGTTATCTATTGCTGATGATTATGAATTAATTATAAGAACTTTTTTAACTACTAAATTATTAAGAATTCCTAAGTTAGAATATTTACAATTCATTCATAACGATGGTGGTAATACTCACAACCTATCAAGAGCCGATATACAAAGACGTGTTAGAACAATTGCACATCATTATAACGAAAGAATAAAAAACAGATTTGAAGAATTGGGTCTTAAAGATTGGGCATATGAAGGAAATCCACAGAATCCAACTTGGGTAGATAGTAGATTTGGTCAATATGAGGGTCATGTTAATTTAGTTTGGGAATAGTAAAACATTTAAATTTTTAAATATATAACTCATTACGAAAAAATTAATCACCGCTATGACTAATGAAAAATTCTTAGAAGAGATTCTATATGAATCTCATAAACTTGGTATCTATGAAGAGGTTGCAAAACTTTCAGAAAAGTTTAAAGACTTAGATACAATCGATAGGTATCAAATGGCTTTTAACCAAGTAAAATCTGAGTTAAATATTCCGGCAGATAATTAATTTTTTGTATATTTGTACATCAAATCATACAAATATGAACAAGATTACAAGAGACATTATTGTATCATTACTATCAGTAATGTTCGGAGCATCACTTTATTTCGCACCAACTTTAGCACTGTTTTTGGCAATCCCACTTGGTGTTGCTATCTATGATAGTGTTCAAACTAAGCACTCACTTCTTCGAAACTACCCACTTCTTGGTCGTCTTCGTTGGATATTTGAGCACGAAAGAACTAAAATTCAACAGTACTTCATTGAACACGATACTAATGGGACCCCATATAATCGTGAGAAACGTTCTGATGTTTATCAAAAAGCCAAAGGTGATAATAACACCGTACCATTTGGTACACAACTAAATGTATATCAAAAGGGATATGAGTTTATTCAACACTCTATGTATCCTAAAGACATTAAAGATGTAGTAGATCCACGAGTTAAAATTGGTTCTAAATTCTGTCGTCTTCCTTATTCGGCTTCGGTTCTTAATATCTCAGCAATGAGTTATGGCGCTCTTTCTGACGCAGCAGTCACTGCACTTAACAAAGGTGCTAAACTTGGTAACTTCTTCCACAACTCTGGTGAGGGAGGTATTTCTAAATACCATTTACAAGGTGGTGATGTATGTTTCCAAATCGGAACTGGTTACTTTGGGGCTGGTAAAACCCTTAACGGTAAAAGATACTTTGATGAAACACAATTCAGACAAAGAGCAATCAATCCGAATATTAAATTAATTGAAGTAAAACTTAGTCAAGGTGCTAAACCTGGTCACGGTGGTATCTTACCTGCAAAAAAGAACACCGCTGAGATTGCTGAAATTCGTGGTGTACAAGTTGGTACAGAAGTTGCTTCTCCTCCTTACCACACTGCATTTACCAATCCTGTTGAAATGTTAGACTTTATTGAGAAGTTGAGGGATTTGAGTGGTGGTAAACCAATTGGTATTAAAATGTGTGTTGGTAATTTTGATGAAGTTAAAGAACTTATCTATACAATGAAAGAACTTGATAGATACCCAGATTTCATTACAATTGATGGTGGTGAAGGTGGCACAGGAGCAGCTCCTCTTGTGTTTACTAACTCAATCGGTACACCTCTTGTTGATGGTATGACTTTTGTTAATAATCTATTAGTTGAAACTGGTTTGAAATCAGAAATCAAATTGATTGTAAGTGGTAAGGCATCAACAAGCTTTGATATCATTAAACTCTTGGCACTTGGTGCTGATTGTGTGAACGCGGCAAGAGCCTTTATGTTAAGTCTTGGATGTATCCAAGCACGTGAGTGTAATAACAATACTTGTCCAGTTGGTGTCGCAACACAAGATAGAAAACTTGTAAATGGATTAGACCCAACTGAGAAGTCAGTACGTGTTTATAACTATCACAAGAAAGTTGTACATGAAATTCGTGAGGTACTTGGGGCAATGGGATTGACAAGTGTTACACAATTGAAACCTGAGCACATTAAAGTTAGAGTTGATGATGTTCAAATTAAAAACTACTCTGAAATCATTAAATAATGAATATAAAAATTTTAGATTCTACTGTTGAATATGGTGGTCTCGATACGGTAATTAAAACGATTTATGTAGATTTAGATAACTACAAGTTATACTCACTATTTGTCAGTCTTGATTCAATTCAAGAACAAATATTTGAAAAATCACTAAATGATAATAATAAGTTTATAATAAACTTCACAATTCGAAACCACCAAAAGTCAAAAGAGTTTAAAATTGGAGACATAGATAAATATACACTATCAAGAATATTACCAGAGATTCGAAGTCTAAAAATAGATACATTAATTAAATGAGAAATCTACTTTTAATTTTACTCTTATATTCTATTCCTATCTTTCCACAGGCGGGTCCGAATTCAAATTGGTATTTTGGTTCTAATGCTGGGATAACTTTTAATTCAGGTAGTCCAGTTGCTCTCACAAATGGCGCACTCACAACTACAGAAGGGGTTGCGACAATATCAGATAACTCAGGTAACTTATTATTCTATACAAATGGTATAACAGTTTGGAATAGAAATCATTTAGTAATGACAAACGGTACGGGTCTTTTAGGTGATCAGTCCTCTACACAATCTGCGATAATAGTTCAAAGACCACTTTCAAATAGCATATATTATATATTCTGTAGTGATAATGATGCGGGACCAGATGGGATAACATATTCAGAAGTTGATATGACATTATCTGGTGGGTTAGGAGCTATAACTCTAAATAAAAATATATCACTATACTCACCATCTTGTGAGAAACTTTGCGCAGTTAGAAATTGTAATAATCAAGATTTATGGATTATTTCACATGACTGGAACACAAATGTATTTAGATGTTGGTCAGTTGATCCAACTGGAGTTGGTAATATACAGTCTTGGTCTATAGCGGGATTAATACCAAATGGTGTCACACAAGGAACCTACGGACAATTAAAAGCAAGTCCAGATGGTAGAAAATTAGCAGCTTGTTACTATGGATTAGCAGGTGGTATAAATAAGATAGAGATTTATGATTTCAACCCAACAACTGGATTTGTTACAAATGGTCAAACGATTTCAACAGAATTGGGAATTTATGGATGTGAGTTTTCTCCAGATGGTAAAGTTCTATATGCAGGTTGTAATCAAGGATTACTTCTACAATGGAATTTATGTGCGGGAACACTGGCTCAAATTCAATCATCGAGGACTGTTATATCGAACGCTGGTCCTTTCATAGGGTCATTACAAGTGGGTCCGGATGGTAAAATATATGTTGCTAGAAATAATACATCACTATCTGTTATTAACAATCCTAATGTGATTGGTCTTGGTTGTAACTACCAAAATCTATCTATATCACTTGCGGGTAGATCAAGTAGAATGGGTCTTCCAAATTTTGCCTCTTATTATAATGTGCAAAATATAACAATAAATACTAATCAAATAAATTGTAATACTATACAATTTACATCACCTTCTATAAATTTTAGTTGCAGTTTGCCAAATATTTCCTATATTTGGGACTTCGGAGATGGAACACAATCTAACTTACAGAATCCACAACATCAATTCCAAAATGGAAGTTGGAATGTTACTTTAACCGTTAATACTGGATGTGTACCTATAACCGGAAATATAAACATTAATGTAACTAATGGTGTCCTAACTGGACCAATTTATAAAGAATGACAGAAGAATTATTATACAAATTAATTGACCACGAAATTCAGTGGTTAAATTACTATGGTTTAAGAGAAGATAGAGAGAAGTTAAATGAAAACTCAGATATCTATAAAGATGTCCGTTCAATCGGATATACAAAAAGAGTTATTGAACTCACATTAAGATGCTCACCAGGTCTTATAACCTCTGATTGTCCAATAACAAATAAAACTAAAATTGAGGAGTTAAAACAGGATTATTTCCCAAGAGGTGAGAATAAATATACACCACTTGAGGTATTATTTATAATACATCCAGAGAAGAAGATGGAAATGATTGAGAGGCTAATTCCAAAGCCTATTGAAAACAAAGTATTTTATGATACTAAAATGATAAAATAATTTATGTCTAAAATAGATTTTACAAGTTCAGATTTTCTATTCATTTCTAAACCAGATCAATATTATATTGAAGGACATCCTGTTCAGTGTGATTCTGACTGTACAGAATGGAAATCAGATAAGTTAATCAAAGATGGTTGGGGATTTTTTAATGGATTAACTATGGTTTCATATAGAGGATATGATGGTGAATTGCCAAGAATGGATGGTGACACATCATCTTATGAAGAGTTTGATATAACATACAAAGGTATATTAATAAGTGAAATGACTTATGGTGAGCTTCAAAACTTAATTCTTGCTGATAGTAGAGATATGAAAATTGATTCAATAAATGGATTATAAAGAAATTTTAGAAGATATATTAGAACTCGACGAATCAGGTATTGTTGTCGTGGGTGGGTATGGTGACCTTGTTTTAGATGAAAGTAGTAATCAATATCCAAATTTAACATTTAGATTTAAAGACTTTAAAGAGATTAAAGAAAGTATTTGGGTTAAATTTGGTAGAGCTGATATTGATCAAGTGTTAGGTTCGTTAATGGATTGCAATGAACACCAACTTGGTGATAAATCAATTGAAGGAGAATATTCGTTTGATATGATATTCAAATGGGTTCCAGGTGAATACCACGAACATCATTTGATATCACCTGGATATTTAGATCTTAGATATACAAATTGGAAATTTGTTCAAACATTTGAACAAAGAGAAAGAGAAATTAAATTAAATGGTCTTTTAGACCTTGATGATTTATTCTGAATCTCTCTCTGATTTAATAAAAGATTTTTTATATAAATTAAAGTTGATATTACCCACGTTTATTAAATAAAATGGGTCAAAAAACATAATCAATCCCATTGATCTGTAGACCTTGTTAAGGTTATTTAACTCAGATATTACCTTAGAGTAGGTATCCATTTTATCATCTACTTTTATATAATGAGATCCTTGATTTTCAACTTTTTTAAATTCTAAATTCAAATCCAAATCAACACTATATCCTATCTGACCACCAGATAATCTAGATACTTCACAATTTATACCAAATTCATCCTCTAAGTCTGTTAATCTATCTTTTATATCTTCGATTGGAAATTCAT
>JACCDW010159786.1_pt1 | contig 12307 bp, 9 predicted proteins | sample 7449781 | NCBI WGS metagenome assembly JACCDW01 (sample SAMN15323449, study PRJNA562643) | freshwater metagenome | isolation source: river surface water | place: USA:Blue River Watershed | collected 2017-08-18
GTCGATACACCAGAACATTTTGCCGCGCGAGTAATTTGTCGTTTGAGTGCTTCTTCAGAACCAACAGGACTGGGTTTACGTGTTTTAAAAACAAGTCCCTTAGCCCCATCATTCACTATGAGACCATAGAAAAATCCAGTATTTGATGTATCAACAATCATCTTATTGAGAGGAACAGTTTCAGTAATTAATTCAATTATTGCTGGACTACAGACCTTACCTTCTCTATCACATAAATATTTGATTTGTCCATCACGAGGATTAATATACATAAATATTAAATTCTTTCCGCTATAAAATTGTGATGGTGCAATTTGTCTTCCTAATTCATTTAATTCTTCAACAACATAGAAGATGAGATAGTCACGATAATCCATTTCTTCGTCCCATATAAATTCTAAAACCAGTTGTTCAAAAATCTTCTTCGTCTGTTCAACATCTCGATCCATTCTACTTTCACGTAAACTCTGAGCCAACCAGCGAATCATTCTCATTCTATTACGACGACGCTCAAAATCATTCTTATCATTTCCTGATTTTTCCTTTAACCATGCTAATATATCTGATGGTAACTCAGCATCAGTCGTCATTAATGTAGCAATATATTTACGAATACTTTCAATTAACATAGTCATAAATTTAGTAGCTGATTCAGATCCAGCGTTTTCAATATCTTTTTCAAAGTTTGAATAATCATTAGCACCCGTTTCAACTTCTTCATTAATATCTTCCTCTTCAGTTTGATCCCGTTGAACTTTGAGTGCAGTTAAAAATTCTGGACTATAAGAATCCTGGCGCACTGGATATGATGCTAAACGTACCGCTCTTGGAATTTTTATATCACGATACATAAATGGCTGGAACATGTAGAATCCATTTCTAAAAATAATATAACCTTCGCGACCATTATTAACAACAACAAATGCTGGATTATTAATAATTTGAGCCAATAAGGATAGACGTGCAACTCGAGGATACTTTCCTAATAGTGTTGCTAATGATTCTTGAGGTATATCAATAACACCAGGTTGTGAGAAGATATTACGAAGTACGCGTTTCATCTGATTTTCAAGCCAACGAGCAGAAAATTCACTGTATGATACCTCACTTGCATCATCAATATCTACACTAATTGTCGGTACACATGAATAATCACATGTATCTAAATAATCACATATCGCAGAATATGGCTGATCATTTATATCGACATTTTCAATAATCTGTCTTTGACTATTTATTATAGTACGTGGTTCACGTCCTTGAATTATAATAGCGTCATGATTAATATTACAATCCACAGCATACATTTTGAGCACACGACTGACTGCACCTACCTGTCTTGCTTTTCTATATGCCTTTCTATATAGATACATATCAGAAGTTTCACGCTGATCGCCTACTAATTGATTGATATATAGATTGACAGTACAATTTCTTTTTTCTAAAGGTAATAGACAATGACTTGCAGTGCGAATACCACGACCAATAATTTGTTCTAAATTATTAAGATGGTACCATGGTTCAACGACGTGTATTTCACGAATAAATTTGAAGTCAACACCTTCTGAGACGACATCAGAACCGACAATAACTTTTACGATCTCACCATCTTTATTTTCTTCACGACGAACAGCAGCAATAACTGATCTTTTATCTGGAGTAAGTTTTTTATCAGCTGTTAACAAACAATAATATGCAGGAGCAAATTCATGATCAGCATCTTTGTGTGCCCTTTCTTTTAAAGGACAACGAGCACATTGACGACCTCCAGAAGCTTGTATACCATCACCAAGCAAAGGTAAACGACGTCCATATTGAGTATATCCATTTGCCTCAAGAGCTAAACCAATAATTTGACAACCCATATTAACAAAACGTGAATAAATAAATGAAATACCTTCAGCTTTTTGACATGTTTCAATAATACTTGCAAACTTTGGGGCCCATTGTTTGAATTCGGGTAATGCTAACCAGGCTGCACGACCAGGACCCCGTGCTTTTAGAACTCGTTCACCACCAACAATTTGTTTAAAAAAATGGAGATTCAATGCAGTTTTATCAATACGAGCCATTAAATTTGCGTCATTATTATCATCTGAATCAGGTACAGGTGGAACTAAACACATAGCAGATTTAGTTAACATATCAAGATCCTGTAATGCAATTTCATCAGTCTTCACAACTCCAATATCATCTAATAGTGATCGCTGAATTTCAGCTATTTCACCTGCCAAAGGTATTGGTACCAGACCTAAATGTTGGATAAATGTCCTTTCACGAGAAGATAAAACGGCTCCACGAGGATTTTGTAAAGGATAATCTGTTAAAACATTTTGTGGTTTTAAACGAAGAGGGAATAAATCTGGATTTTCACCTCGCATATAACTGACATAATGTTGAGCTAAAATACCGAGAATTTCTTGTCCCTTTTCTCTAAACGTACCATCAGGATAAAATATATCAGATTCAGTAATTTCTGCCTTTTTTTCATTCATAAGAATCAAATTCATTAAGAAAATTATTTCTTTATATGTGTTATACATAGGAGTAGCAGTCATCATAACAAGTTTTAGCCCATCAACAGCTCTTAATAATTTTGTCAAATAGGGTGTTAGCTTCTTACCCGAGATTTCATCTTTTTCAATTGGTCCAAGTTCAGCACCACCTTCTTCAGCATCTGTTGTTGCAGGTGCTTCATTACTTGTATCACGAAGGTTATGTACTTCATCAATAATAAGTAATGAACCACTATATTTCTCCTGTAAATCCCTTTTTTCAACTTCTTCTCGACGTGCTCCTGTGATTAAGGGACTAATACCAGATAAAAAATACTCTAACTCATTAGCGAAAACACCATAGCCTTTAATATCATAACGTAGTTTAATTTTACGATTAATTTTTGAACGAATAATATCTTTATTTCTCTCGAATAATGTATTTGTTAACTCCATATAAATGGTACCAGTGCATTGTTCAGATGTATTAGGTTCATTTTCATTTGTTCCAATTTTTACTTTATCAATATCAAATATTTCACGTTCGAAATTGGCCTTAATTGTTGGTGGGGCTAATATGATAACACGACGATTAGGATATAAATGTAAATACTGTTCAGCAATTTGAACAGCTGAGCAGGTTTTTCCAACACCTACACCATGATATAGGAGAGCAGACATATAAGGTGTACGAGGACTCATGAAATTTGCAACAAACCGTTGTGTTGGACTTAATTGAAAACCATCTACTGATTCTTTTTGATCACATCCAATAGTTTCTCCACGACTTTCGGCAAATTCTCTACGTTCCAATAATTTATAGAGGAATTGTGGATCATCAAAAACAGGATATGCTCCTGAAATATTTTCCCAGCGTTTTTGACTTTTAGCAGGAAAAAGTTCACGATCTTGCATAATCTTAATTAATTGATCACGTTTATCAATATCGGTTTCCATGTCCCACATGGTCAACAGTTCATCATCTGTCAAAGATTCCATGTCTTTCTGCAGTCTCAAATGAATAAAATTTGGCACGAGCGACGCTGCTTACAAAGGCGTTCTGAATAAACGACCATGCATAAATGGACAAAAATTTTTAAATATACTATTTGCCTTTAATAATACCGCCTTTCGTTCCACGTTTTCAGGTCTCATTATATTTATTGCATCATTAATTGAAAACCATTTAATATCACTAATTTCGCGTGTCATAACATCATTTGACATATCAAATGTAGTAAGTGTATTTTGATTAACCAGACATAAATAGTATTTATGACAATAATAAATTTTATTATCACCAAAATATGTTTCTACAAGTGGTTGAATGCGTTCAAAGATATTTAATTGTGATTCATTAATATTAGTTTCTTCAAATGTTTCTCGAATAGCAACTTCGAGATCGGATTCACCTGGATTCCGTCTACCTTTAGGAAAGCCCCATTCAGGTTCAGTCCACTTTGCCGGTTTCTTCTCCAATAATTCTTCTAATAGTGTTTTACCTGGATCTTCAATGCCGGGGCTACTTTTCAAATGATTGAATTTAGTATTTGATTTTTCGAAATCATTACGATAATTCTTCGGATTTGATGATCCCCACACATGTTGCCATAATTCAATAAATGTCTTATTTCGAATCATTTGATGTTCTGCATCAGTCATTTCTTCAAGTAAATGTTCGAGATATTCCAATTCATTTATATCGTATTTTCCACGAACAAATTCAACAAATCGCAATGAATCTTTTCGTTTTACCATTAAAATTTGTAATTGGCCTGCATTATGAGTTCCATTAATTGTATTTTCATTCATACATAATGTCTTATTTAATGACCATTCAGGAGTTGTATATTTGAATACTAATAATCCATAACTCATTAAAGGTTCAATACATTGTTTATATGTATGACCTGAAATACCACAATTAGTACAAATACTATATGACTTATTATGTGATCCATATGCAATTGAATTTCTATACATTGCAATTAATACCTATTTTAATTGATGGTCAATGTGCTTAGGTTCGCGGTAGAGAAACCTTCCAAATTGTAGATATGAGATTTCCACCGGCTGTTTGGGGTCCGATTTTCTGGATGACTATTCATATTGTAGCTTTGGGCTATTCAGATAGCCCTTCTTACAGTGAAAAAAGGGCTGCTAAGGAATTTTACGAAGGACTACAATTTTTGATACCATGTCCTAAATGTAAAGAACACTATCGAGAGAATTTGAAACTACATCCGATCACTCCGTCATTAGATAATCGACGTGACTTATTCAAATGGACTGTTAAGATGCATAATATTGTTAATAAACAATTGGGTAAGGCTGAAGTTTCTGAAGAAGAGGCATTAGCATTTATGGGTAGATTAGGAACAAGAGGTCGTTCACCAATCTGGAGAAAAGAAGATATGGCTGAAATTGATACCAGTTCTTTTATGAAAGGAGCAGTAGTCACAGGTACTGCATGTGCAGCCGCTATTGGAGTTCTTTGGTATTTACAACGTCATTAACTTGAGAATTTGTGGCAACATGTGTAGAGATGCTTGCTGCACAATCCTTAAATAGTGGTACCAGTCCTATTACATTAAATACATTGAATAGTGATACTGGGTCATTTAATTGGAAAAAAATAGCAATGGTAATATTTGTTACATTATTGGTTGTTATTATTGCTTTAATTGTAGTTCATTATACAATAACACCTATTTTCAAAGTTACACAAGGTTCTAAGGGCTATATACCGGTTCCCGGCATTACATTAAATGATGGCTATTTATATTGGAAGAGTCCATTACATGATGAATTAAATGAATCGGATACAATTTTGAAGGGTGATAAGGGTGATATGCCAGTATCATTTCAGATGGATATTTTATTGAATAATGTGAATTTCAATTTGAATAATGAAAAACTTCGTCCAATATTTATGAGATATAGTACAATTGGTGGAGCCTCAGAAGTGGTTACAAAAGAGAAAAATTACTCAATTGGAGTATTTTTAGAACCCCATGTAAATGATTTATTAGTACAAGTTCGTACACAGAACAAAGATATAGAAGTTATTCGTGTGCGAAATGTTCCTGGTAAAGAGCCATTTAGACTTGGACTAACATTAGCAAACAATTACTTTGAAGTATATTATAACGGTCGTTTAGTTGGTACACGTAATTTGAAAAATCCTCCTTTACAGTCGGTTGGTCGTCTATTTGGTAATCCTGGATCAAGTCCTGGTGGTACAGCTGCAAATAGTCCGTCTGATACCTCTCTCCCTAACTGTCCGATCACATTGTCAAATCAATTCAACCAAATAAAAAATACTACTTGTTCACCTACAGGATCAGGAAATGAATATGGAGGTATTATGAATTTATATATTTGGCAACGTATATTAAATGCAGATGAAATGAGATATTCAGGTCCAAAAATGCCTTCGGCAGCCGATTTCAAAAAAGCTTCAATGGGTAGTTCATATTTCAAATTATTGTAAACCAACAAATATTCAAAAGTACTATGAATAAATAGAATGTCTATTACTTTCATATTACTTAGTATCTTAATTGTATTAACAGTATCATATATTATATTTTATTATGTCTATAAACCTTGGTCAATAAGTATGACTTTGATTGATAAAGGTCCAATAGAATTAAATGAAGTTAAGAATTATAATTTTATACCGGCATTGAATACTGCAGACAATTACACTTTTTCCTTTTATATTCAACCAGGTTATTTTGATAGAACAAAAACAATATCTGGATCCGGTGATGAAAATGATGGATTAATACCTTTATTATATTGGTCTGATGTTTTCTATTTTGCTCATAATAACAATAAGAATCAAACAAATTTATATGTAAATACAATTGGAAGTCAACGTAATTTCAGATCGTATACACCTATTCCTTGTCCAGTTATTCCCCAAACTAAATGGACTCATGTTGCAATAGTAATTGAAGGACGAAGATTTAGTGTATTATATAATGGAAAAATGGTTGCATCTAAGTTAATTCCCCATATGCCTAATATAACAAAAACAGGACTTTTATCGAGCGGAAATGGATCAGCTAATGGACAATTAGCATATGTATCATTTAATAATCGTGCAATGTCACCTGCAGAACTCATGATTGAGTATAATGATACATCTGATACACGTGGACGTCCTTATATTGACGGCTCATTAAGTGATATATTTAGTCTATTTTCATGTCCGGCAGGACTATGTTCTTCAGTACCGCCATCAAGTCCTCCATCAAGAGCATCAATGAGTTGGTCAACACCATATAATTAAATAAATACTATCGTAATTTAGTTAGAAATGAACGCTGCTTCTGCTCCGGCAAATCCGTTATCATTAGTTTTTAAGGTTCTTCTCCTTGTTGGTGGTGCATTTGCAATCTATTATTCTTACAAGGCCCTATTTGCTGCTGACCAAAATGCAATTGCATTTGTAACAGATGTTATGGCTGCAAACATGAGTAAGCCCATGGTTTTCCCTCGTGCTAAGTTACCTCGTTTATATGAGGGTGGTGAATTTTCTATGAGTGGATGGATTTACATTAACAATTGGACCGGTACTCGTGCTAATTACAATAAAGAGGTGTTCTCTATTGGTAATCATAGCAGCCCTAATGGTAAGATCACTCTTGGTGTCTACCTTGATTCTACTCAGAACATGATGCACGTTAAGACCTCTAATGTTGCGGATTGTGGTCAAGTTGGTGCTAACTCCCCTACTGCCGGTTCTAATGCCTGCTTAACATTTGCAACATACAGTGGTCTCTTCACCAGCCCATCAATCGGTACTGTTGGTAATTTAGGTAATATGACAGGTGGTGATTGTGCTGTTACACCATTTGAACTCCAGAAGTGGGTACATCTTGCAGTGGTCCTTAATGGTAAAACTGTTGATGTATACCTTGATGGCAAACTTGCTCGTTCATGTGTCAATAATGGTATCTTCGCTGTTGATACTGCAATCGGTGATGTAACCTTACGTATCTGTGGAAATGGTGGATTTGGTGGTTACATCGCTGGTGTCAAGGGTTATGATTACGCCCTCAATCCCGAACAAGTATATCGTAGCTATATGGCTGGTCCTATGGCTGAAGTATCTCTATCTGACTATCTCAAATCTCTATTCGATCCTCAAGCTATCGGTACACTTGAATACCCTAAAATGAACTAAAGCACTTTTTAGGAAAAAGTGCCCAAAAATAAATGAACTTTTAAGGAAATATATAAATAATATTATTACTTATAATAACATCATAAATAATAATATTTTTGTAACTACAATTCCAATAAAATCATATTTTCTCTAAATTTTAGTATTGAACGCTATCAGAATGAACGCGAATACAGGAGCATTTAGTCCAAATGCAGGGGCACCCGGCACTCAATTCTTAACGGGTACTGGTTTTCTACCACAATTAATACTTGCTATTGTATTATTACTTATTCTTCATGTAACATTATTTGCGGCGGAAAGTCTTTATAGACAATACATGAAATATGATAAAGCTGTGAAAGAGTTAATGCCTTTAACCTATTCAGCTGAAAATCGTTCTTATGTGATTAACCAGGATCCATTTGATCCAAATTCCGTGCCTATTACATTGTCTGATAATGAGCGCACCGGTCTTGAATTCTCATATTCTTTCCATGTCTTTGTCAACCCCAGTACATTTAAATCTGGAGAGGATGCCTTAGCTCATATCTTCCATAAGGGTTACAGTCGTCAATATCCTTTACTTGCACCTGGTGTTTACATGCGTACCAATGAGAACACTATGCGTATTTACATGAATTCTGCTGCTACTTGGAATAATTTCGTCGATATTGAAAATTTCCCGGTGCAGAAATGGGCTCATGTTGCTCTTGTATGTCGTGATAATGGACTTGAAGTGTATGTCAACGGTGATTTAAGTAAACGTATCAACTTTAAGGGAACTGTTCCTTACCAGAATTTCGGTAATTTCTACGCCTTCTCACAGCGTACTATGACTTTAGCATGTGAAGATATGCAAGGTCAATGCACAATTAATTCATTGAAGGGTCGTTCTTACCGTGTCTTAGGTGCAATTAGTGGTTTACTCAGCCGTCTACGGCATTTCAACTATGCCCTCAGTTATACTGAGATTGCTGGTCTTGTGCGTGAAGGCCCCAACCCTAAGATGGCTGGTCAAGATGAAAATAAACCACCTTACTTTGTTGATACATGGTGGACCACACAGTACAATCAGTAGATTGTAAATGATAACCATTTTTAACCCTATGAATAAGGGTTAAAGAGCTGCGCCATGCGCATAATATATTATTTCTTACTATAATTGACATAGGTAGAAATAATATGCCTGGTGGTGGTCTTTTTACATTAGTCAGTACAGGAGCACAAAACACCCTTTTAAATGGAAATCCTGAAATGACTTACTTTTATAAGACATTTAGGAGATATAGTCATTTTAGTGAAGAATCTGTAACAACGGTATTTGATGGACCAAATGAACTTCAATGGGATCAATCAATTCAGATTCGAGTAAAAATACAGCGTGTAGCGGATCTACTTCGTGATATGTATTTCACATTCACTTTACCTGATATTTATTCAAAATATATTGAACCAGATGGACAACGTACAGCACAACTTAATTTTGCATGGATCAATTACATTGGTTGTCATATTATACAAAATGCTGCTCTAATTGTTGGTGGTCAGAAGATTCAGGAATTTGATGGAACATATATAATGGCAAAAGCCATGGCGGATTATGATACTGATCGTCTTGCTAAATGGAAACATTTAGTTGGTGAGGTGAATGAACTTACCAATCCTGCAAAAGGTATCTATGGTGGAGGATCTGAATCAATCGGTTATCCTACTGTTTATCAGGATCCTACTCAACCAACACAAGGAAATCGTCCTTCAATCTTCGGTCGCGAAATATTCGTTCCTCTTCCCTTCTTCTGTAACGAAAGCACATTCCAGGCTCTCCCATTAATTGGTTTACAATATCATGATGTTGAAGTACAAATTAATCTTCGTCCAATTGTTGAATTATATACTTTCCTGGATCAAAATGGTTATAGATGTCGTTATGCCTATAAACAGATTGCTACACAATCAAATCTTCAACTAAATCTTCCTGAATATGGATCATCTGATGATACAGCTGGTGAATTCCGTCAGTTCCTAACTGATATTAATATAACGCCTCCGGCCCTAAATACTTGGTTTTTCAATCCTCGTCTTCAAGGTACTTATGTTTATTTAAATGAGGAGGAGAGAAAAACATTTGCATCAACACCTTTATCCTATTTAATGTATCAAGTAACAAGTTATAATTTTCCAGCGATTACAAGTCGTGAATATTTGCAATTAGAAACCCATAACCCTATTAATCGTCTTCTAATAGTTCCTCGTCGCTCTGATTACGTTTACAGAAACGACTTCAGTAAAATGACTAATTGGTGGAATGATCCTACACCACCTCATATTCCGACACCCAGTCTTCCTCCATGGGCAAACTTCTTCTATGCAACCGGTCTTCTTGTTCCTCAAGGTCAAAGAGAAATAGTTCGTAATTTACGAGTTCTTGGTGATGGTAATGAACTTCAAGAAGAAAAACCTGGTAGCTATTTTGAGAAGATTGTACCCTATCGGTACGCTACAGGTATAGGTGAACCCGGCTTGAATATATATCCATTCGCACTTACAAGTCCACAGATACAACCAAATGGTTCAATAAATGCCAGCCGTGTTCGATTATTCCAAGTAGATGTAGATCCATATCCTTTACCAATCAATACTACATATGTATATGATATAACTGTATATGTTGAATCAATTAATTGGTTCTTGATTAGCAGTGGTATGGGTGGTCTCAAATATGCACTTTAAAGTGTGAATAGTATGGACTCTAAATGTCTTAGAACAATCAGAGTATGGACACTGATCCTGTTAATTTGGCAAAAATGGCAGTGAATAAAATGAAATATAAATTATTCCAGGCTGCCTATGATCCAGAAGCAGAGAAGATGGCCGCTACAGAGAAGAAGGATGATGTAAAGAAGGTCAAGGAAGAAGAAACACTTTTAGAAAAAGTCAAGAAGAAGATTCCGAAGATTTTTAGACGTGGAGAAGGATACCAACAACCGGCTGATAATACTCTTAAACTACCACCACCTCCTAAACAGAAACCTACACCAACAGATCAATTTATTGCAGGATTCAGTAATACATTTAATACATTTATTCTACCTGTTATAATTGTATTTTTATGTTCATTAGCTGGATCTATTGCCGCAAATGATGCTATTGGACGTAGTCCAGGTATTCGTCTCGTATATTTTATTTATGGAACAGTGCCTATTTTCAGTCCATTAGTCCTAATATATTATATTTTCCGTTATTTCATGAAAACATATCCAGTTTGGTACAATTTCTTACCATTAACAACATGGCATCCTGAGAATTCATTCCTAAGTGCTATTCTTAAACCATTCATATTCGATGAAGATGCTAATACAAAATATATGTTTCAACAATTCGATAAATCAGCTGTAAAATGGATTAATGGATCTGTCTCCGCCAATTCGACTAATAATTCTGGTGGAACAGGTGGTACTGGTGCCGCCGCTAATAATTCTAAGAAAACTAATCAAAATTCTAAAGGAGGACCAACAGGATCCACAGGATCCTCAGGTACTAACTCTACAAGTCCATCAGGACCAACTGGCACTAACTCTACAAGTCCATCAGGACCAACTGGCACTAACTCTAAAAGTCCATCAGGACCAACTGGCACTAACTCTAAAAGTCCAACAGGGCCAACTGGCTTTAACTCTACAAGTCCATCAGGGCCAACTGGAATCTAAAAAAAATTTAGTAATAGATAATATGTTAGAAGTAAGTGTCATAACACCAACATTTAATCGAATTTCGCATATTCGAAATGCAATTAAATATTATCGTCGACAAACCTTTCCACATTCAGCAATGGAATGGATAATTCTTGATGACGGTACTGAATCGGTAGAAGCAATAATAATGGACGAGACATTTGATCTTCCAAATATACGTTATATTCGTTCTTACAAAAAGGAAAATATCGGTGCAAAAAGGAATCGTCTAAATCAGGAAGCTCGTGCACCTCTAATAGTCGCCTGGGACGATGACGATTATTATCATCCTGAACGTATACAACATATTGTAACTTCATTCAAATGTAATCCAACCCTAAATGTTGCAGGATCCAGTCTGATGTATTTCTATTTTGCAGATGATAATTCTATTTGGAAACTTGGACCATTTGGCCTAAATCATAGTACAAACGGTCCTCTTGCTTATCGTGCATCATATGCTAAAATACATAAATACGATGAAACCGTTAAAAATACAGAAGAACCAAGTTTTCTCAATAATTTCACTGAACCAATGATTCAATTAGATCCAATGAAAGCTATTCTTGTAATGGTTCATGATACAAATACAGTTAAGAAGGACACAATTAGGATAGGAAATCCAGCAGCTAATAAAACTACATTATCATTAAAAGATTTTATGTGTAATTAGAGGCCTAAAATCATAAAACACTGATTCTTAAATGGAACAACCCATTCGTGCTACCAATCAAAATACTCATTATTTAACCGATAGTTTAAAGACAATAATAGATTCATTAAAGTCTATATTTACATCATCATTGAAGGGTCCTCCACAACCGGTTGCACCAATACTTGCGAATCCAGGTATGATCCATCGATTTGGAAATTTTTCTTTATATTCGCATCAGAGAGCATTA
>JACCDW011414963.1_pt1 | contig 12307 bp, 13 predicted proteins | sample 7449781 | NCBI WGS metagenome assembly JACCDW01 (sample SAMN15323449, study PRJNA562643) | freshwater metagenome | isolation source: river surface water | place: USA:Blue River Watershed | collected 2017-08-18
CTGTTTGGTGCTGTAAGTTTAACACGACCTACGCCTTCTGCGGATTTAAGAATAGTTCCGTCACTAAATCTAATTCCTTGTTGTAGATTATCTAGATCTAATTCTCTACGAGTATAGGCAAATCCACCACCACCACCTTGTGTCCACTGTGTAAATTTAACAGCATAATATTTGCCGTTGTCTGGCAAATACATTACGCATTCTGTGCCTACAATCTTATTACCTAATCCACCGTTGCCAAATGCTGCAAATAGGTTTGTGTAGGTTCTTGTTTCAACGTCAGTAAAGTCTGACCAACCATCTATATTCCATAGTGTGCCGCTAGGGCTTACATCACCGTCCCATCCGTCGTCTCTATAGGGATTGTAAATTCCGTTATTACTGTCTCTAGTAATACCAACACCTGCTCCAGCCCCGTCATCTGCGATTAAAATATCAACAGTATTGGTGTTGTCGGCTTTTACAAAAGTCACTAACGGACCAGCATACACATCACCTACAAAGTTAAGGTGTGTTACAGCATTGTCATAAGTTGATGTTGTTGTATTTGGCCCGTATAGATGTCCCGAGTCAGTGATGCTGCTACCATCGGCACCACTGTTACCGCTAGTTCTGATCAATGTAATATTTGTGCCTGTAGCAAATAAAGCAAACGTTCCGGTGTTGTAGACAAAAGTATATGAACTTCCTGTGCCAAATGCTGCTGTGCCGTCTGCAACAGTGTCACCACTATTATAGGCTATATTATTGGCAAGGTTGGTGCTAATGTAGTTAGCAGTATCGTATTGATCTTGACCGCCGTCGCTGATAAAATTAGTAGGCCAAACTTGTGGGAATGTTCCTGAACTAATATAACCATATGCTTGGCCAAGGCCGTCAACAGCATTAACTGTTATAGTAATGTTATTTGTTGGAGTTGTGCCGCCGGTGATGTTTTCTCCTAACAGAGTTAAGACATCACCTACAACATAGTTAGATCCGATACTATCTGTGCTAAAACCACTATTGGATACACTGCCCACAGTAAATCCTGAACCTACATTATAGTTTGTGCCAGTTAGATTTGTATAAACTGTTGAACTAGAGTCTGGTGCAGTGCCTGTGACTTCGACCGCAACAATCGTAGTGTCAGTTGCTGATGTAACTGTGATTATAGCATCGTAGGGAGCAAAAGTAATTGCGGTTACTTCAAAATTAACATCATCAGCGGGCGTAGATAATCCAAGTGCGTTTCCAGGTAGAGTAAATGTATCTCCCACATTTCTATCAGTGCCGCTGTCGATAATGTTAGAAACTGTGGCATTACCACTACCGTCTACTGTAAACAAGAAATCCAATCCTGGCAAAACACCCTGTATAGATGCAGTAGACCAATTAAGATTAGGACCGTTGGTTACTATCATAGCAGAGACTGCACCGGTAGTAACACCAAAATTTGCTCCTGATATATTAATCTTGTGTCCTGGTAGATAGTTGGTTCCACTATTAACAATTGACACAACAGAATAAGTGCCGTCACCGTTATTACTTACATCAAATACTGCTCCAGCCCCTTGTCGAGTTATAGTTACACCACCGTTTAGTGTGTTTAGGTTTGTTAAAAAGAATTGGAAAGTTTGATATAGACCGCCTGCTGCTGCTGATAAAGTTGGGTATTCAGCATAGAAAGCAGTCTTCATTGCCTCTACACTGTTATACTGTCCTTCTTGACCGCCATCTAAAATAACTGTATCAATAACTTCTTGAGCAAATGCTTGTAGTGTGCTTAAAGGTTTAGCACCATTAACATCACCGTATAAGACAAACATAGCAACAACATCGCTGCTGCCTATGCCGGATACTTGGAAATTATCTTGACTACTAGTTGGATCTATGGTTACTGTAGATGCCGCTGGTTTGTGTATAACAATTTTGTTAACATTAAGTTCACTGGAGTTGTTGTTAGAGTGTATTCTGCCATAGGCTACTTGTAGGCCTTTGTAGGTAGAGCCCTCTTCGGCTGGAACAGTGATAGTAGGTAATCCTTCACCTGTTACACTTATACCAACTAAGCCGGGCTCTATTTCTGTAATAGTGCCGTTGATCAAAATTTCAGTAACATTTTCAACGCTAGGGCCATTACCATCACCAACTGATATAGCCCCTCCGCCATTTTGAGAAACATAATCTACAACAAAGTTTTCTGTTGCTAAATTAGTAGAACCAGTTGCTGTAGTATTTGTGCTAGTTCCTATTACAAGGGTGTTACTTACTGTGTTAATTGTTAAAGGAACACCGCCAATAAAAATAGTTGCAGTTCCAACATATAAACTACGCCACTGATTAGATGGACTTCCTAGGTCGTAAGTTAGATCTTCTGCTGGTAAGACGTGTTCTGTTATAGCAGAAAAGTCTTGCGGGCCAGTTGGCCCAGTGGGTCCTGTATTTCCAGTTGGCCCAGTGGGTCCTTGTGGCCCAGTTCCTCCTACTCCGGACGAATATAACTCGTCGAAGTTAGAATTAATCTTCTGAAATGCAGAACGTAAACTTTCTCCATCACCTGCTAATTCGCCAGAGCCTACATTAATGGTTTGCTTTGCCATGTTCTGCTATTCCTTAGTGATTGTATTTTATACCATTAACAGTGCCTTCTGTAAATTCACTGATTTTAGCTCTAACCCAAATAAAATTACCTGTAAAATTATAAGTTTTTACGGTTGTTGTAGCTGTAGGATATTGAACATAGGTTATATTTGCATCATTTGATAATCCTGATGTATCAACAATTTGATTTGTTGTAGATCCTAACTCAACAGTAAACCAATCTGCTTCTATAGGTTCGCTTGCAAGGCTTGCTTGCATTTCAAATCTACCTACGAAATTGGATATTTGTAACTGAACAGTGTGAAATCCATTACTACCGCCGTAGTAACCACTGCCTCTAACTTTATCGCTCAGATAGGTAAGGGCAGTAGTCCCGGTATTTGGGTAATTTAGATTAACTGTGCTGGTCGAATTTTGAGTAAATGTTAAACTTTGGCTTAGTGCTGGCATAGTAAAGTATATTTATGCCATTAGAACACTATTCCTTGGTATGAATTCTTCGACTTGTTTTATGTTGTCACCTAAGTAGAGCCATAACATGCTCAGCATTTTTTCGTCTGTTACATACATAAACGGATCTTGAGCATAGAATCTTTCATTTTTAAGCCATCTTTTTGTTGTATAGCTTATTTCGACCTTGTCTAAATAGTTGTTCGACCATGACAAAAACTGTTCTCTTTTATCAGGAGAAAACTTTGACCTTAAAATAATCTTAAATTTAAATCTATTCTTAGGTATTTTATCGCAAAGTCGCTTTTTATGTCCGTTTGATAAAAGAAATGCCAGTTCTTCGTCTGATGTAGGGCCAGAAATTTTTCGAATCCATCGGTTTAAGTTTTTATCAATATCTTCTAACACTGCTTTATCTTTACAAAAAATATTGAAATGACTACCTTCTGTTCTAACTTGCATCTCATCGTTGTTTAAGTAAGGTTCCACAGTAGTAGCAAACACCAACAGATCAGATTTGTTGATGTTTTTTCCACCATACGAGTTGCCCATACTAATTTTTGAGCTACCATTGCACCAGTCTTTGACTTCGGAAATACGAAACCTGCTGAGTAGATATGCACCAAAAATGGTGCATTCTACTTTGTATGGCCATTTTTTGTAATACAGCTTACTCGAGCTCAGCTTCTGTATCTGTGTTTTCATTAGAGACCTTTGTTTTAGAAACAGGAAGGACGTCAACAATGTTTAACTTCAACTTGTTATCTTCAACATCAACCTCAACAACACCACCATTGACTAGCTTGCCAAATAGGATTTCTCGGCTCATTGGCTTCTTGATAAATTCATCAATAGTGCGTTGCAATGGTCGAGCACCCATCTTAGAATTAAAGCCCTTGGCAATCAAGAACTCTACAGCTTCTGGGCTAGGACGAACATGAATGTTCTTGTCTTTAACCAATGCGTTAAGCTCGTCAATGAACTTCTTAACAACCTTGATCATAGTAACGTGATCTAGCTTACCAAACTTAACAATGCCGTCTAAGCGGTTACGGAATTCTGGAGCAAAGAATCGATTTACAGCATCCTTAGGATCGCCATCACGCTCAAGGCTACCAAAGCCGACTGCATTCTTTTCAGCATCTGCGGCACCTAAGTTAGACGTCATAATGATAATAGCATTACGACCGTCCGCCTTCTTGCCGTTAGAACCAGTAACAAAGCCATTGTCCATTAGCTGTAGCAAAACAGTTAGAACGTCAGGGTGTGCCTTTTCAACCTCATCAAGAAGCAGAACACAGTTAGGATGTTCTTGTAGGTTAGTGATAAGTTGGCCGGCGTTATCGTCGAACCCAACATAGCCGGGAGGCGCACCAATGAACTTAGCCACGCTATGCTTTTCTTGGAATTCGCTCATATCAAAGCGGACTAGCTTGACACCCATACCTGCGGCTAATTGTTTAGCAACTTCAGTCTTACCTACGCCAGTAGGTCCGACAAACAAGAAACTACCAACAGGCTTGCTGAAGGATTTTAGACCTGCTTGACTAATAAAGATCTTGTCAAGCAGACTGTCAATGGCGCTTTCTTGACCATAGACCTTACTACGCAACCCTTTTTCAAGTCCTGCAAGATTAACACCTTCCTTGGCACTGACTTGTTCAAGCGGAAGATTTGCAAGGCGAGCTACTTCGATTACAATTTCATCGTGGTCAACGACACCGCCTTCTTCATCTTTAACTTTGAAACGAGCACACGCACAGTCAATTAAGTCTAGTGCTTTATCCGGCAATTTTTTATCAGTCATAAACTTAACAGAATAGTGAACTGCATCAGTAATCGCCTGATTGGTGATTTTAACACCGTGATGCTTTTCATAATACTTCTTAACACCCTTGAGGATCTTAATACAGGTTGCTTCGCTAGGCTCGTCAACAGTAACACGTTGGAACCGTCGCATCAATGCGCGGTCCTTTTCAAAGTGCTTTCGGAATTCTTCCCAAGTAGTAGAAGCAATGACTTTTAGTGTGCCTTTGGTTAAAACAGGTTTTAGCATGTTCGCCATATCGTTGCTGCTGCCGCTGGCCGCACCTGCACCATTCATCATGTGTGCTTCGTCAATAAAAAGGATGCAGTCCTTTTTCTTTTCCAATGCAGTAACAATAATCTTTAGGCGTTCTTCGAAGTCGCCGCGATACTTGCTTCCTGCTAGCAGACTACTGATTTCTAGGCTATAAACAGTATGGTCTTGAATAAACTTTGGGACTTTGCCTTCTACGATATTACGAGCAAGACCTTCTGCAATAGCAGTCTTACCTACTCCAGGGTCTCCGATGAGAATAACGTTGCTCTTATTACGACGTGCAAGAACCAATTGAACTTCTTCAATTTCTTTTTCTCGACCAATAACAGGGTCAATTTTCTTTGCTTTTGCACGAGCAGTAAGGTTAGTGCAGAATTGACTGATCATGCGTTCAATTTGTGGATTACTACGGGCACTAGATGAAGACTCTTCTTCATCTTCTTTGTTGAATTCTTTTTGCAGATAGCTGATGAACTTGTCTTTATCAATCTTTGCTTTTTTAATAAAGAAGTTTGCGTGGCTTTTCTTTTCTGCAAACATGCTTAAGAAGCAATCAATTGGTTCAATTACATTCCTGCCTGTAAATAATACTTGAGTGAATGCTCTATTGAGAACTCGATCTACAGTGTTTGTTTTTTTAGGACGATCAATATCGGGATTTACAATTTCTTGTAATTCTTCTGTGATATACTTTTCTAGATCTTTAACTAGTCCTTTTACATCGGCACCAAAATCTGTCAGGAGTTTTGCAAAATCTTCATTAGTGACCATTCCGTATAGAAAGTGCTCTAATGTGACATATTCATGATTATGCTCTCCTGCTGCACTAACTGCGGCGTTAAAGATTGACTCTAGATCTTTATTTGGTTGTAACATTAATATTTCCTTTTGTTTAACTTCTTTAGTGCCAATGCCCACTTGAGTTGGCTGACTCTGTCCTGATAAGTAATACCTTCCAAGTGATCATACTCGTGTAAGAAGCATTTACAGTTGTAACCGTCAAATTCTCCCTCCATCCATTCTCCGGAACTAGTTTGCCAACGTGCTTTGATTGCTCTTGGTCTTTTTATGTTAACATAGACTCCGGGGAAACTCAAACACCCTTCTTCCAAGTCTTCGATTACATCTGTGTTAGCTACAATTATTGGATTAAAGAATGCCATACCTGCTTCTGGATTATCTTTATGACCCATAACAAATACTCTGGTCTTAATACCTACTTGATTTGCAGCAAGTCCAATACCGTCTCGGGCATACATAGTTTCGAGCATTTCGCGTTCTAATTTTTTAGGATCTATAACAGGATTTGAAAAATCAAACTCTGGCATCCTTTCTCTCAAAATAGGATTTGGAAATTTAACAATTTCTAGCATGATAATATTTACTGAATAATTTTTTTCAACGCTTCTTTTTGATCATCAGTTAGCGTTGTGGGAATTGTTATGTTTATATTGACTAACAACCTGCCTTTCATAAGGGGATTAGTCATGTTTGGCATGCCATAACCTTGGACGTTAAGAGTTTGTCCAGGTTGAATGCCGGCCGGAATAGTTGTTTCTAAAGTTTTTCCATCAATGGTATTAAACTCTATCTTTTTACCTAGGATAGCATCGAAGCAATTGATATTGAGATCCATTACTAGATCGTCTTCTTCTCTCTTGAAAGTTCTGTGAGGTAAAACATTTACAGTAAGATGAATGTCTCCTCTTGGAACATTAGAAATGCTGTCATCTCCCATTCCGGCGAGTCTTAGAGTAACCCCGTTTCGAATGCCTGGTGGAATTTTAACTTCCAGGGTTTGATCTCTTCCGCTAGGCAATCTTACATTAGCAACCAACTCTTTGCCGTTGTATGCTTCTTCTAATGTAATTTGTGTTTGGAGATTTAATGTCCTGTTACGAACGGCCTGCGGCCTGCGTCCAAAAAAATCTCCAAATCCACTCCCTCCCCCAAACATTTGATTGATTATATCTTCAAAGCCTGGAGGCATCCCGCCGTATTCTCTAAACTGCGGTTGAGGATTGTCGTATTGTGCTCGTTTGTCCGGATTGCTTAGTATATCGTAAGCAGTTTGGATTTCTTGGAATTTCTTAGTGTCACCGCCTTTATCGGGATGGTGTTGGCTTGCTAGCTTTCTGTAAGCCTTTTTGATTTCTTCTTGTGTTGCAGTTCGAGCAACACCTAGTATTTCGTAATAGTCAGCCATAATAAGAAAAGGTATAGTAAATTATACTATACCTTTTTTCTTGTGTCAAGAATAATTTATTTCTTAGCAGGAGGAATTTCTGTTCCTTCTAGTTTCTTACGAACCTTAACTTTTTTGCATTCTTGGACAGGTTTTCCGTCTTTGCCTACAACTTCTTTTCCTGCTTTGTCCTTTTTAGGGTGACAGACTTCCTTCATTTCACCTTTACCAGGACCCTCGTCGCCTGCATAAGCAGTTCCTACCAATGCCAGACTTGCGATTAATGCTAATAGAAATTTCATATTGTTCTCCTTAAATTTCAGGATAGTCTGGCTGCATAGGACCAGGCTTACCTCTAAAACCAGTTGTTACTGGTGCTCCTCCCCCGAAGCTCGACGCACCTGCACCAAATGTGCTTCCGCCACCAAATCCGCCTCCCATTGACTGTGGTTGTCCGAATGTCTGTGTAACGGTTGTTGCCACTGGTGCACCAAAGTTGGGCTGTGCAGACTGTCCGACTGGCGGAGGTGGCGTATATGTTGTTCCGACATTTGCTGGTAGATTGATTCCGCCATTGTTTGCTCCGTTTAGTTTTTCTTGTGTTCGACCGTAGGCAGCAATACCTAGAACTGCACCCATTGCAATATGATACAAACCTGCACCTTGTAAAGTAATTGGTTGCCACTGAATATTTACTTGCCCCTTGCTAACGCTTTGTAGAACACTCCACAAAACAGGAAACACTACAAAGTCAGCAATACAAGTTAGCATATATGACCATCCCATCATAGGACGCCATTTGCTGTTCATCCAATCTTCTTTCTTCTTTTCAGAAGCACTCATTTTATTATATTCTTTTTCGCTCATTGTCTACTCCTTATAATGCAACAGGTAACCATAGCCATAGTGCCTGGCTAACAAACGCAGTTCCAAGTCCGCCTACAACAAGACTAATCCAGAACATGGGCATACTAACTGCTAAGATACTTGCAGTTAATAAAACAATGGCAATTTGTAAAATACTTCCACCCCAAGTGAACCAAGGGCTTTTTTTACGAGCTATTTCTCTATCTGCTTCTAATGCTTTTGCTCTTTCTGCAATTTCTTTTTTGTCAGCTTCCATTCGAGCTGCTTCACTTTCAAACTTTGCCTTAACATCGGGATCTCTTGCTTCGACAGCAGCAGTTTCATATAGAACTGCACGAACATTTTTTGCTTGATACCAAGACCATTGATTATTAGCAGCAATAGTGTTATTCATAATTTTGCTACTATTTTGTCCTCCAATCATTGTGTTGATTGCTAAAATTGCAGCTAAAAATACAATAACAAACCCCGCTTTGTCTTTGATCTTTGCTTCACGCTCGCTACGTGATAGTGGTTTAACTTCGCTCATTTTTGCTCCTTAGTGTTTTTATACGCCCATCACATGTAGAGCGTGTTGGTAGTGTTTAATGCGATCTTCTAACCCAATGTAACCGCCGTTAATTCTGCGAGTCATTTCTTTAATGTCTCCAGTATCTGCCCATTTGTTTAGATTGTTTGATTCCCAGAACCAGCAAGCACTTTGAACAGCGCCTTCGAAAGTTGCTAGGTAATCAGGAATTTCATCTACAGGAGTTTCGATACTGTCTGCAAATGCCTGATAGTTGTTCTTGCCTGTTAGTTGAATTAGCCCACGGCCGCAGTAACGGAAGCCGTCACCACTTTCTTCGGAACCGTTGCCCATTCTATTTCCATAAACACGATTAGCAATCATCTCTGGCTTGTTTGCATAACGAGCTGCGATTGCGTCATCTGGAAAATATTTTGGAAATACCTTACGTAGGCTAACTGCACGATAATTTAAATTTTCTTTTAGAAATTTAAATCCACCGCTTTCGTGAGCGCATTGTGCAATAAAGGCTGCTACTCTCTGTGGGGTGTTGATATCATAATCTGGCAAGCATAGTTCTAATGCATGATGCCAATAGTCTATGTAAGGGTTTCCAGGAATAAGCTGTGCTAGTTGATCCCTAGAAAGAATAAAATTACTCATTATCGCTCCTTTGGTGTTTTATTTCTTATGGTTGCCGCCACAAATTGGACATTCTTCCCTCATTTGTTAGCCTCCTCAAAAATTTTCTTTTGTTTGTCATACCATTCATTCCAACCATCTACTTTGTTGGCGCACTGGTAATAAGTTGTATAATTGGCAATTACGACTTTTAACATATCTGTAATTGCGACTTTTTCGCCTTCGATTTGTGCTAATTGAGGACACTTCTCTCTTAATTCAGCAACAGCATCAGGAAATTTTTGTTTAACAGGAACAGTAGTGCATCCTGCAAGTAACGCAGCAAGAATTAAGAATGGAAGTTTTGTCATTTCTTGTCTCCTTTTGCTGCTTCGTTAATTGCATTTACAGCGGCCTTATTGTGTTCTTCTACAATAATTCTAGGAACAGGACACATTTTAAGAGCATATTCAAGTTCTTCTTGTTTCTTCTTGAACTCTGCTCTTTCTGCTTCACTCATGTCTTTGGTAATAAATTCTGTGTCACCTTTGACAATTCTGTCAATGTATTCAATTTGTCTCTTACCTTTTTCTCGAATGACTCTATCTTTGTAAACAACTTTTTCTTGAATAACAACGTTTTCTGTTTTACTGGCCGCCTCTGCTTTAGCAACTTTTTCTTCTAACTCTCGAACCTTTGCTTGCCATTTTTCTTCGTTAGCATTAAATCCTTGAAAGTAAACACCTACTAATAGTGCAATAATACTTCCTACTTGGATAGGTAATCTGTAGGTAGAAACAAATGGAATAAATTTTAACACCCAAGATGCTATAATACCTACAATACCTGCTATTAAAACTAGTGTCCAAAACCAATTAGGTAAAAGACCTAGCATCCATGAGAGTTGCCACATAATTACCACCTATCCTTTTCAATAACTACGGCCTGTCTACCGTTTCTAATTAGGAACTTATTACCAATTTTATCAATTTCATAATTTCCTAGATATTTGTTTAAGAAAAATACCTGGCTTTGGCTACTTTCGTCTAGACTAAGTGCTCCGGGAAATTTCTTTTCAACATCTTTTGCATTTCCGATAGCGACAAACTTGGCGTGCAAATCTCCCGCAAAGGGTCTACGGAAGATCAATGTGTTATCTTCTTGAAGTTCAAGTTCTACTGCGCCTTGGTCAAAAAACTTCTTAATATCGCCTTCTTTAATTTCTAAAATCTTTGACTCATAACGTTCTGGAGTCATTGGAATCTGTTCAGAGATTGTTTCTGTGGTAAAAGGAATGAGCTTGTTGCTCTTTTGATATTTAAATTTCCATTCGTTGACATTGCATAGCTGACTGATTCCACCTAGCAGCTCAGATAATTGTTCTTCTAATTTTGGAGTTCTTTCAATTTCAACAAACACTTGATACTGTCCGTCATTTTCTTCTCCAGCACTCATGTCGGCATCGAGAATAAAGTCGTAACCCTTTTCAATAAATTCCATTAAGTCGATTGCAGGATACTTCTCTTTTACTTTAAAGCTCAATACTAAAACATCGGAATCTTCGCCCATCTTGCTTTTGTATCTGTCTACAGAAAAGACTTCGTATACATAGTTCTCTAAATCACCGGACCTAAGTCCTTCAAAAATATTACGCTTGTGCATTTGCTTCGCCTTCAGTTGGTGCTTGTTGTGTTGCTGCTTCTGGGGTTACTTCAGATTGGCTGTATCTCATTAATTCGGCCATTCTATTATTTTCTTTATTTTCTTTTCCTACATAGACATCTTGCATTAGTTTCTTAGGCATTGTGATCTCAACAACCCAAACTGGATGTGCATCAATCTTACCCTTTTTAGTTCCTGGTCTGAAATCACCCGGATCTTTAATTTTTCTAGGCATTAGTATTTCTTCTTTATGGAATACTACTTGACAGCCGTAATCTGCAAGTCGTTTGCCGCCTTTAGGATCTGGCATGTTATCACGAAGCCACATAAATTTACAAGTCACGTCGTAGCGATTAACATGCGGTCCTTCGATCAATTCGCCATCTTCCCAATTTTTAAAAACATAAACATCTAGCTCGTCAAGAACACGCTCAAAGTCTTTTAAGACTTTAAATGCAGAGTTATTCTCGCTTAGTGTTTGTAGGTTTTTAATAACTTCAATAATGTCGTGCATAGGGGTTCTCTCTATAGAATATTTATCTATACTTATCAGTTAAAACAGGGGGGCTCGTTTTTGGCCTATTTTAAGCCCAAAATAAACTTTGGTCTTAAATACTTTGCAGGTTGATCATAAACATGATCAGGAGGTAACAATTGCCTAGAGCCAGAAGAAAAGACAGGGAGTTCTTCATGAAAGAGGATCCCAGATTTCAAAAAGAAGCAAGTAATAACTTGATAGCTATCAAGCCTTACTTAAAACGTAAACAGCAAGTAACAATAGTTCCGAGGAACCTGAGCCAAGAGAACTACTTGGAATTGCTAAAAAATCCCAAAAAATTCATCGTTTTTGCGATCGGACCAGCGGGCACAGGTAAAACTATGCTAGCAGTCCAAATGGCCATTAAACTATTCAAAGAGGGGGTGATTAATAAAATCGTCGTAACAAGGCCAGCAGTAAGTGTCGATGAAGAGCACGGATTTTTACCAGGCACATTAAATCAAAAAATGGAACCGTGGACACGACCAATTTTTGACGTTTTTGAAGAATACTATCACCCAAGGGAGATTGCAAGTATGCTTGAAGACGGTGTTATTGAGATTAGTCCACTAGCCTATATGCGAGGCAGGACATTTAAAAATGCATTCATTATCGCTGATGAAATGCAAAACGCTACACCCTCACAGATGAAGATGTTATTAACACGTATCGGCGAAAATAGCCGAATGGTGGTTACGGGAGATTTAAATCAGGCTGACCGTCCTAAAGAAAACGGCTTGCTAGAATTCTGCAATTTATACGGCCAAGGAGGTGATTATCGTATGATTGCTATGGCACAGTTCGAAACCA
>JACCDW011005420.1_pt1 | contig 12306 bp, 11 predicted proteins | sample 7449781 | NCBI WGS metagenome assembly JACCDW01 (sample SAMN15323449, study PRJNA562643) | freshwater metagenome | isolation source: river surface water | place: USA:Blue River Watershed | collected 2017-08-18
ATTTATACTACTATTATTTAGTGAAATACTAAGCCCGCTGGAATCAATATATCCAACTAGAACATCAGAAACTTTTAAAACAATCTTGTTATCAGCATTAAATGATAGATTAGTGCCGCTGCTAATTTCAGCTATGCCTACGCCGTTAAGTTGTAGATCTGCTGTAGTTAATGTGCCGCCAACATTTAAATTTTTTGCTATTCCAACGCCGCCCGAAACTAGTAATGCACCGGTAGTAGCGTTGGACGATTCTGTATCGTCTTTTACAAGTATAGTGCTAAATGTTCCTATGGGATCTCGAACTTCAATATTGCCCTGGATAGATCTAGTTGCGTTTCCGTAATATAACGAATCAGGTGTATCTAATGCAACTGTCCAGCGTAAACGTCCTGAGCTTTTATCTAGTGCGTCTGCGGCAGAACTACCGTCAGAGTGTACAAGACCGTTGTAATACTGTGTGCCGTTAGTTCTAAAAAGACTAAATGTTTGAGTATCGAGTTCAATATCAAAACTGTATGTTCGATCTCGATAAATTATAAGTGTTGGGTTAGGACCTGCAAGCCCGGAAAAAGAAAACTCGTTTCCGTTGCTAATTTCAGTTATTACATAGTCAGCAGGTGTTTCTACGTTATTATCACCGGAGGTTTGTGATATAGATCTTACTGTGAGATTTCCGACAGAGTCTACTAAAAAGCCCGGGCTTTCAAAGCCAAACTTTGATCTAAATGGTGCGTTAATAACTGTCATCATATCCTCCAACTAGTGTATTTATTTGAAATTTAAATTCAAACAATTAGAGGATTCTGATTCTGGAAATATTGCACTGTATAAATGACTTTTGTACCCGCTGTTGAGGTACTATCTTCGGTTGATGCTGGGTTTAAAACAACATCTACATAGCTGTTGTTTACTGTAGCTGAAACTTCAATTAAATTACGCCCTAAATTGCTTCTAGAGTAGACCACTACACTAGCAATATTTAGACTAGCAGTTATTAAACACTTTATAAGCTCTTTGTCAGAATTGCCAAGATCTGCACTTATAGTATATTCTGCGCTGCTAAACTCGCCCACATGCCATCTGTCTAGCAGCGTATCTTCGTAGACCTGCTTCCACGGGCCGTTGTGAGAAACTGACCCGTTATTCTTAAAAAGAATACTGTTTTTTCTACCCTCACTGAAAAACTTTAAAATGTTAAACATTGTGTCATCCTATACACAATATTTATTCATTTTTTATAGTCAGCATAACACCGTATTCAGGAAGATACAAATATTCTATATCACTTTGTTGTAGAGTCCATAGGGCATCTTCAAGCGTTTCTACTAGAGGTTCGCCACCAAGATTAAAGCTAGTATTGAACACTATAGGAACTCCTGTTGTCTTTTTAAACTCAGAAATAATTTCGTAATATAGCGGATTCTGTTCTTTATTAACAGTTTGAATTCTGCAAGTGCCGTCAACGTGAATAATTGAAGGAATCTTTTCTTCAATTCCTGGCTTGCAGTTTACAGCATACATCATCGTAGGACTGCTTGGCATTTCTCTAAGATCAAACCATTCTTGAGCGTCTTCTTCTAAAATGCTTCCTGCAAAAGGACGGAAATATTCTCTGCGCTTGACTAGATTAACAAAATCCTTACCATCCTTAAATGTTGGATCAAACACTAGGCTTCTATTTCCAAGTGCTCGCGGTCCGTTTTCCGATCTACCCTGAAATAGTGCTACGATATTTTTAGATGTTATTAAATCAACTAGTGTCTTGTGTGTTGCATCACTTACTGTTGCACTATACTTTTCTGCAAGTTCCTTTATTTGTTCAGACGTATATTCGTACTTAGGTCCAAGATAAAGATTATCATCTCTCTTTAGTGTTCCCTTGTATCCGTACTTAGAACGATGAACAAACAATGCTGCACCCATTGCAGTACCTGCATCGTTGCTGATAGGTTCTACATAAAAATTAATGCCTAATTCATTTAGCTTGGTCAAGTAGTAATAGTTAGCAACACAGTTTAAACCATAGCCGCCACTAAGTACTACATTTTTATTTCCTGTAATTTTTACAGCTTCAATAATAAAGTTAAGAACTTGCTCTTGTGTTTGCGTTTGGCAAGCATAAGCTAAATCTCGTCTATTATCTAGCTTAGTAACATCAGACGCTTCGCTATCAGCTAGCTCGTCGTACATAGCATGATTAACTTCTGCACCATTAGGATAGGTAGGAATGATTAAATTACGATTTGACTGACTAACTTTACCGTCCTTTAAGAAAAGCGGAGGAATCTTGTCATTTGGTTTTCCGTAAGGAAACAGACCCATAGTCTTGCCAGCTTCAATACTACTAAATCCGCAATACTGTGTAACTGCTTCATATACCTTAACAATTCCAGCCTTTTCAGAAATTACAGCTCGATAGGTATTAGGATTTCCCTGATCATCAATCTCGTTGTAAAACTCAGCTGAAAAGTTATCAATTATGGTTTCTACTAATGGTCCTCTTGAACCAATGTGTTTGTACTTAGTAGTGAATGTTGCAGGATATGAACAATCAAAAACTGTTTCAGTTTCCCATGCAGTAAATTGATCTTTTCCAAGTCCTACTTGAAGGAACGTGCCTGCGCCGTCTACAATGACCGCAGTTGCAGTTTCAAAGCCACTGCGATAGAATGCACAAGCTGCATGTAGCTTGTGGTGCATATGACTAAGGTCAATTACCTGAGGATGTTGATAGATATTGCACTTTCTATCGATCAATCCTAGCTTTCTAGCAAGACCTGTGTAAACATCGTCACCAGTAAAATCAACCCTACCAGCTGTTTCGTTTAAACTTTGTGTATGAGCTATGACTAAAAAGTCTAACTTATCTGTATACTCTAAAATTTTCACCATTGAAGCATACGGGCCACCGTCATACTTGTGACGACTTAGTCGTTCTTCTTCAACACTAAAAACAATTTCGCCATTTTTTAATAGACATACACCTGCGTTATGTCCTCGTGCTATTGCTGCAATCCAAATATCTTTAGCCATTAGTTATTCCTCAAAAGTTTGTAAATCCGGCGATCATGTTCGGCCATTTTGGTAGATCAAATTTTTCAAGAAATAATCTTCTCTGAAAACCTATAAAAACTTTTTGTGTATTATCTTTATAAAGTTGATCCACTGCGTCTGTTATTCTATTATATCTATCAATATTTTTAGGAGTTATATTCAAAGATGGCAGCATGTGTTTTAGTAGCCATTCTTTGTGTGCTGAAGGTTTAGGATGATGATCCGGCCAAACGTTTCCGTCTTCGTCTACAAATTCATAGAAAGGATTTTCAAAATTTGTTAAAATCCATCTACCTACAGGTTCAACCCATTTATCTTTGTGTTTACCCCATATAGCATTATCGTAGGCTTTTAGTGAAGGTGTTACTTTATAAGCGAAATATTTCTCTTTATCCTTAGTAAATAAATTTTCAATTTTTTTAAAGATAGTTTTTTCGCCATATCGCGGATTTAGATCTATGTCAGTACCTAAGTCGCGTATTTCTCCAATACTGGTCATTCTCCAAGTAGCACCAGTGTTTTCTAAAAGATTCTGTGCTAGATGAATAAAATGAAGTGTGTGCATAAAGTATGCTTCTTCATCAAAAAATGTTTCTAACCACTTCCTATCATACAGAGGCTGATTCAAATAGTTAAACACACTGCCAGCAGTTTTCCACCCTGGAACACGTTCTGTTAGTTGACCTGCTTGGTGGAAAAAATCATTTCTTAAATGTGTAGACCACTGTACTATAACAGTATCTTCACTAGTAAAATTATGTTTTAAATGACACTCTGTTAGTCGTTCACATATAGCACGATTTCCTAAACCTGCTAAACCCCAATTATGAAATTCATCATATTCGCAACTGAGCAAATCTGACCATAGAGGCCACGAATAAGCTGAATAGCTACATCCAAAAACAAATAAACGTTTCATTGCTTATTTCTTCTTCCCTAGAACGTGCTTAACAATACCTTCTTCAACTGTCTGTGCTATTACTTCTTCTATCTTTTCGTTCATTACCATGATGCCTTCGTTAGTTCTATCAGCAACTTCATCTACAGTGATTCTAATAGGACTATATCTTCTACGATCTTCTCCCATATCTAAGACATCAAATTTCTCACAGTTAGGATATGATATATTTTCTTTAAATGTACTACCTACAACTACGGTTGCTGGTTTATCTAATGAATAGGCTATGTGCTGTCCTACACTGTCGCAGCCTAAGAAATAGTCTGCTTCGTTGATAATTCCAGCCCAGTGTCTAATAGTAGCATTCTGTGGTGCTGCAACTGGTGCTGGGCATCCATGTTTAGCAAAGTCTACACCAAACTCTGCCATGAACACTATTGCATATTTCTTTTGTAGTCTTTTTACTATGTTGATAACACTGTCGCCTTCAAAACTTCGTCCTGACGGATCAGTGATCATATTGTCTTGTACAATTACACCCCTACCAAACGGCTGAAACACTACAACTTGATCTTTACCTGTCTTTGCTTTAACTTCTTTAACAATGTTTTTACCTGTTAGTAGTTCGTCAATAGACAGTTTTAATGTTGGTCGAGGTAGTTCTCGAATACCTTTATTATTGATTGCGATGTCAAATGCTTGAGATAGGCTGCACTTTTGATTAAAGTATTCCCACACGCGATAAGGTTCAGGAGATACAATGTCCATATGAATTAATTTGTCTTCAAATAAATTCTTATGCCAGTGATCGTATGTTCGGGGATAAAGGGTTGGATGGCCTTTGAAAAAATCAGTACCGCCTTCGCAGATTATTAAAAAATCTTTATCGCCGGACTCTTCTTGATATTTTTCTAATGCTGGTATTGCGCATATTACTCTACCGGCGCCACCATTGATAAAAAAAGCCTTTGACCGCATTTTGTCTCCTATAAACAAGTAGTATTATAAACTACTTATAAGGTAGCTGTCAAAGGCTTTTTAAATATGACTTAACCCAATGGGTTAACTGGTAACCAAACTTTATATGCTGGGTATCCTGCCCAGGTAGTTTCTAAATTATCTAAATCATCCTTAAATTTTTGTATCTTTTCTTGCAAAAATTGAGGGAAATCAGATATACGAGCTATCATAAGATTAGCATCTTCTAACATTCTATCACGCTGTACTAAAAGATCAGACCATTCTACCCATGTTTTTTTCCACGGAAATACCCATTCTTCTTTTTCAAAATCATAATACATTTCAGTCATATCATAGGTGTGATCTGGCATGGGATCTCTAGGTCGTGTATAGATTTCGCCGTTTGGTAAAGTTTCTGTATGCTGTGGCAATGAAGCACCATCTACCATTTCACTAGCACCCAAGAGTGTAGCAAGTAGTGGTTCTGCATTAGCATCTACGTAATATTTTACACAATCTTCTGGGGTAGGTATGACGTCACCGTTCATTTCTTTAGTAAAGAAATTGTAGCATCTTGGCTTACCTGAATCTTTTAGTAAAAATATCCAAAATTCATCAGGACCAACATAAGTCCAATCTGCTGACTTCATTAAATCACCTGTTTGCGCTAGGTAATCGTCAGCTAGTAGATATGTAAACTGTCTTCTTATAATTGCCATCTTATTAACCCCATGTAACTGAAACTGCGCCACCTGCACCCCAATATCCGCACATACATGCGCCACTGTGTGCTTGTGCTGAGAAGCCGCCACCGCCTGGATAAACTGGAGGGAATAAGAATCCGCCGCAAACACCATTACATGTACAACCGCTAGGACCGATTATTGGTCCGCTTACAGTACCGGGAGCAGCAGGAGCCCACTGATGTGAATTACCAAAGCAGTACATTGTAACTCTCATAGCGCCACAAGAACCCCATACACACAAGTCGCCACCAAAAGCGCCACACTGATAGTGACACTGTGCGCACTGGTAACAGTTGCCTTGGAATGAGTTACAGTTAGTACATCCGTTTCTTCCGCCTTTAGCACAGAAGTTACTAAGGTTGTTTCCAATTACATAACTGTCATATCCCATGCAGCCGTTGTTGGTGTTTGATTGTACTGACGAGCCACCAGCACAAATTGTATAAACACAGCCAGGAACTACTTGTGCGCCTTGTAAAACTTTAATAGCGTATGCACCGTTTCCGCCTGGGAAGCCCTGCATACAGCAGCATGAGCCGCCACCGCCGCCACCGCCGCCCCACATTTCAAATTTGATGTAACTAGCACCAGCAGGTACAGTCCATGCGCAGCAGCAGCCGCCGTTATTTGCTGATTGGCTTGGATTTCCAACAACAAACTCTCTTAGAGTAATTGTTGTTATAGTTCCAGCATCTGTATAAAGTAAATCTTTTAAATTTGCCATGTCTGTTCTTACCTGTATGATATAATTACTAAGCCGCCAGCGCCATGGCTACCCCAACAGCATCCGCCGCCGTATACTTGTGCGCCGCCGCCACCTCCGCCTGGGAAGCTAGCATGACCACCGATCATATAGCAGCCTGCGCCAGCTTGACAATAGTCAAAACTGTGTCTTACGCCCGGACCAATATACGGTCCGCTAGGTACATACTGCCAGCTTTGGTATCCGCAAGTACTTTGAATGTTAGCACCTGAGATAGCAGGAAGCCCAAAATCTTGTCCACAATAACTGCCGCTTCTACAGGTATTTGTTGCTCCTGTATAATAGCATCCACTAAACATGAAGCATTGTCCGCAACTAGTAGGACCACCAGCAGCACAAACTGCTACAGTACTTGCGCCAGTACCCCCTGAAACAAAGCTAGGAAATCCTTCAGTTCCGCAACAGGTTGCTATACAGCAACCACTACCAGCTGCGCAAATTGTATAAGTATTTCCCACTGTTGCAGCAACGGTTTTTCTTGCATAGGCGCCAGCGCCGCCTGACTGTGCGGGTTGCTGGCAGCAGCAGCCGCCTGGGCCAGAACTGCCACCACCCCATAGTTCAAATCTAATCCAACTAGTCCCTGCAGGAACGGTGAATAAGCAGCAACGACCACCGTTGTTGACAGTGTCAACGCTAGTGTTATAAACATATATTGTATTAAAACTTCCGGCGGCCGCACCTGATAAAAAGTTAGCTACCGGAAAAAGTTGGGTTAGTGTTGCCATTTTATCTTAATCCCTCCGGCATATCAGGAAATGGAACTTTCCAAGGATCAATACCTTCAAATAACGATGGTATATCTCTTAATTTTTGTCTATATTCTTCTAGTTGAGCTTTTTGCTCGTCTGTTAAAACTTTTGTTGACAGAATAAGATCGCTTTCTCTTAGCAAACCTTCTCTACCTTTTCTTATACCATCCCAGTCCATATGAGGCTTCTTCCATGGAAGTGGCTTTTTCCATGCTTTAGCTTCTAGATCGTATTCGCAATCCATTAATTCAAACGTATGATCTGGAGGTGTAGGATCCGGTCTAGTGTATGTGCTTCCGTCTGGTAGATTTTCTACTTTTGTTGGTAGTCTGCTATAATCGTTATCACCTTGCCAAAGAATACTTAATATCTCAGGATCAGTGTTTGCATCTACGCAGACCTTAGTATATCCCGCCGGTGTAGGAATGTCTTCACCGTCATCTCTTTCGGTATAATGTAATCCGCTATCTAGTTTCTTTGTTTCGTTATTAACAAAAACCCAGACTTTGTCAGGACCTGTATATGTATACGATCCGGTTTTATTTTGAGAATTTGTTAGATACAAATAGTCATCTGGTAAAGGATAACTAAATGTCTTTGTTATAATATTGTTTATTTTTGATCCCATGTCTGTATTACCTTTTAACCGTAAAATGTTAGAACAACTAGGCCGCCAGCGCCCCATCCGCCCCAGCAGCATCCGCCGCCGCAAGCTGATCCGCCTGCACCTGGTCCTGCTGGCCAATGGTTTGCGTTATAACAGCAGCCCATCTTTGTAAATTCGTAAGCACAAAACGCACCGCCTACGCGAGCATTCTGTGAATACTTTGGAGAACCGGCAGCAGCTTCAAATAGATCACTAGCACAGAAGTTATGTGTTGGACTGAAACCTTGGAATACACATTGCGAAAGATCTCCGCAGAATCCCATATCCATTCTGTTAGCTGGAACGCAAACACCTGTACAGTTAAAGCCTTTGTAGAAGCAAAGTTGGCATCCGCCTATTCCGCCAGGTGCGCAAGCTAGTATTGTTCCGCTTCTAGAAACAAAACTAGGAAATCCAGCAAAGCCACAGCATGTTGTACTACAGCATCCTGATCCACCAGCACATATTGTAAGAGCTTGTCCGCTACTAACTGCAAATCTTTCTAGAACATATTGACCAGGTGTAGCACCTGCGTATGTCCACTGGCAGCAACAGCTTCCGCTACCTGATCCGCCTCCACCCCACAATTCAACGTATGCTTGTGTAATTCCACTAGGGACAACATAGCAACAGCAACGGCCCCCATCGAGGTGATCTGATTGATTGGTGTTGTATACAAATAGGTTTCGTATTTCGACAGTCGAAGATAAACCTAAAAATTGTTTAAGTGTTGCCATGCTTTTTGCCCTATATTATCTAATAATTAACCAACCGTATGTAGCACCAGTCCAAACTAATGTAATTGCTGTGTTGTTAATGTTTAAGATCAAATCTTCTGCTAAGTTTTGAATCTTGTTACCATTACGACCAACAGTTACGTTGCTGCTGCCGAACACGCCGGTTGCGTCAATAATTTGAATAGTATCATTTTCAAGCGGTGAAGCAGGCAGTGTTATTGTAAATCCGCCACCAGTGCAAACAATACGATCATTAGCTACCGCTGTAATACCTGTACCGGTTGTACGTACAGTTGCTAGCGCAGTTCCTGATGTTGATATATATCTTGCCATTTGTATATTCCTTCGTTAATATATTTATGCAGATGTCTCTATTCCAAAAGCAACTGCATTAACATTAGCTGTTGATGAATAAACTACTAGAACTTTGCCGGCCTGCATAACTATACCGGTTCTTTCTAATACTTGCTTTGGATCCAAAGTGGTGTCATATTCTAACCAATCAGCAGCGGCGGGCGTGCTAGTATCAGAAACTGCTAGCCTAATAGCAACGCCGTTGTTGCTTCTGTTTAAAATAGACACAGATACGACAGCAAACGTACTTGCAGGCACTGTGTATACTGCTGTATTAACACCTGCAGATAAGTTTGATCTTCCTAAAATTCCTGATGCCATTATGTGTTCTCCATTATTGTAATAAGAAATAATTCATTGCAAGCGGATGTCCATCAATACCTGCTTGAAAATTGACTTTTTGTAGCGTATTTATTTGAACTCCGCTGGTTGTAGTAATTTCATTGGTTGAAATCTGTACTAGACCAGCCGTAATGCTGTTTACGTTTAGTTCGCCTGCGCCACCACCAATTTGGCTTGCAATGTAGGTTTTGATAGCTTTCTGTGTTGGTACAATATTATCGCTGTTAGCTGTAAATGTACCGTCAGTGCTAAATTCAGTAATAACAGCACTAGTTCCGCCCAAGGTTACAGCACCAAGCTGTAGTTCTTGTAGGCCTGAAATGTTAAAGGCATCTGCGTTTAGTGTAGCAATACCCGTTGATTGCTCAATACTGAATAGTGATCCAACCCTAAAGTTACCGTCTTGGTCTGTACTAGTGTAGAACACGCGGCCACCACCAAAGTCGTTAGTTTCTTTTGTAGGATCTGGGTTAGTGAGAGGTGTGCCTGGATAGTTGGTATTTGCAAAGTTTCCTGTGCCGATATCCAAGAAGTCGTGACCAGTTAAGCGAACCTGACTGTAACGAATTCTCATCTCAACACCCTCTTCATGCTCAGGAGCATCAGTAATTGACAAGTCTGGGCTTATCTGTAGTCGTCCTGAATAAGAACCAGGACTTCCTAATAAACCTGTAATAGAAACAAGTTTATAATACTGTCCCGATAGTCCGCCAAATGTTACGTTAGAGCCTGCTTGAGGAATATCTGTTAGATTCTTAACCTGTACATACTGTCCTGGTTGATACATATCTGCATAACCATCGCCGCTTACAGTTGCCTGTGCTGTTACGAATCCTGTACCTCTGTTTGACCATGTTGGTTGTCTTAAAACACCATTGCCAACTCTAACTAAGAACGGTGCTTCAACAGTGTTGTTAGGATCTGTTATTGTTAGTGTTGGTGTAGATACATATCCTGAACCTGGATCCCAAATTCTAATTTCAACAATTTTTCCTGCTTCAACTTTTGCTCTGGCTTTTGCTGTATTTGAATACAAGCCAGATGGTGGAGCAGTAAATGTTAATCTTGGTTCAATTATATATTGAGTAGTATCATCGAGTGTAGTCTCAATTGCTGAACCAATTACATGATCCCAACCAGCTGTACCATCGCTGCACTTACGAATTTGAGCTATCTTTGTACCAGAATTGTAAGAATCAATATAACCGTATTGACCAGCGCCTTTACCTGCAATAATAAAAATTGCCATTCCGGTATAAGCAGAACTTAGTGCAGTATCAGTGTTACTTATTGTAATAGTTGTTGTAGTACCTTCGATAGCAACGTTTTGTGCTGACACATAGTCTTCACCGCCAAAGTTATCTGCAGGATCTAACAATCGAACTTCATACACACCGCCGTTAGCAACATTTATAGCAGATGTTGCTGCACCAAAGCCTTCGCCTGTTATACCAATAGTAGTTGCACCAGCAGTATATGCTTGGCCAGCATTTAAAAATTCAAGTGTTAGAACTTGACTTCCTGTGGTTAATACGTTAGTAACTAGTGCTTCAAATGTTCTATTGTCAACTGCACCAATAATTGGTGTTTCAGTGGCATCAACACCTTCAGCAACAGTACCATAAGAACCGTATGATGAGTTACCGTTAGTAGCACGAATCTTACCGCCGTTTTCTGCTAGATAACCAATGTGTCCATAGTATGAGAACACGGAAACAAGTTCTGCACGGCCTAAGTTAGTGACCCATGCGCCAATACCGTCACTTAGAATTTGTGTAAAGTCGTTAGCAACGATAGAGTCATTACCACCGGCGTGTAAGTCGCCATCAACTTTCATCCCTACACATCCGGTACCAAATGTTGTTACGTTCTGAACGTATGGTGACTTATTAGTAATCCATGCATCCTGATGATTTGGTCCCCAACCTGGATCTAGAGATACGTAGGCACCTGCACTTGGGCGTCTTGTGCCGTAGGCGTTTGGTGAGCCTAGTGTACCTGATAAACCTGCAACTGTACAGTTTCTTAGACCTGTTCCGTTTCTCATATAGAACATGTCTTCTTCTATGCTGCCATTTACTGCGTTTACATAATAACGAGCAGCAAGTAGTGATTTATAGTTACCTGTGTAGATTAAATCGTGCTTTAGTGCATCGATATATCTATCAACGTCTCTAGCACATGCTACTGTGTCGTATGTGTATGCAGGATATGTAAATGCAATATATGCTAGCAATTCAGCTTTAATAAATTCACGATTAGCTTCAAGTGTTTCTACAGCGTAAGTATAACCAGTTGAAGTTTCAGGTGTATTGCTTCCTCTTGATACTGGAACTGTAGAGTCTCCTGTTGCACCATTAACGCCCCAATTGATGTAATCAATAATCTCTCTTACAAGGCCTGAAGCAGCAGTTCCTGCACCTGCAGAACCCGCAGGTCTTGTAGTAACTTGAGTTTCTGTATTTCCAGTAGTTGGTGTAACAGCAATATTACGCACAACGTTTGAAATGATTGATTCCAAACGTGTCATCGCGTCTAATGTCTTAGGTGTATCAGTGCTAGCAACAAAACTTCCAGCTGCTTCAATTCTTGTTGAACGAAGTTCGTCACCAACGATCGCGCAGTTAGCTGGTACTATAATTGGTAGTACTTCAGAGAATGTTCCAGTCTTAACAAAGATAGTATCGTTAGCAATTCTTTCGGCTGGAATACTAGCTGAAGATCCAGCTGTTACAGCATCAGTGATTATCGCTAACAAGTTTTCAATTAAATCTTGTGCATCGCTTTCTTCGACTAGAGTTAAATCTTTATCTTGTGTAATAACGCCCTGATAACCTACAGCAGGATCAAAGTTAGTTAATACTGCATCGATAACAGTTGCCATATAGTTAATTGCTGCAACTAATTGATCGTCTTCGTCAGCAATCGCTGCAATTAAACTGCCGCCACTAAAATATGTTAGAGCAGCATCTCTAGTTCTCTTATTTCCACCATGTGAAATATCCCAGATCACTGCATCTAGTATTTGTCCCATATCACGTGCGCACTTGGCAG
>JACCDW010258555.1_pt1 | contig 12304 bp, 9 predicted proteins | sample 7449781 | NCBI WGS metagenome assembly JACCDW01 (sample SAMN15323449, study PRJNA562643) | freshwater metagenome | isolation source: river surface water | place: USA:Blue River Watershed | collected 2017-08-18
CCTGCCCACGGCCTGGGGGCCCTTGTCCGTCAAGTTGGGCGGCATCCACTGGGAGGAAATGACGGACCTCACCATGGGTGCCTACACCGGCTACAACCGCTACATGCTCTTTGACCGCAACCCGTGGGACCCCATTGGGACAACGCCTTTTGCCCGGTACCAGCGGTACATCGATGCGGGCAGCGTGAACCAGGAAATGCGCTGGGGAAAACGGGCCTTTGTGGGAGGCGTGGTAGACTGGGTAGGCCTACCGCACGGCCAAAAAATCAAGGTTTTGGTGGGCAAAAACGAACAAAACGGCGGCTTTGACCGACGTCCGAACGGGGCGTGGGGAGGCCAGTACAGCATTCCGGTAGGACGCTCCCGGGCGTGGGTGTTTTCCGCCCAATCCATGCAGCAGCGCAGCTACCAAGATTCTTTGCTGCGCAAGCCCTTTGGCTCGGGCGCAGCCACCGGCAAACTGGCGGCGGTTTCGGGACGGTGGACCGCCTCCGCCGAGGCCGGCTACGGCTACTACTTTTCCGAAGACAACGGCCAAAGCGGCGGACTGGTGGCCCAGCTGCGCGCTGCCAGAACCTTGGGCACACGTTGGAAAATCCTGCTCCACGCCCACGCCGTGCACCCAGGAGCCGTGAACAATGCCAGCGCCGTGGTCAACGGATCCGTACAAGAAGCGGCCCTCAACCAAATACCCGCCGGTCAAGCCGGCAGCCAGGCCGTGTTGAACCCGGTGGGGCCGTCGTTGCTCGGCTTTTCGCAGTTGGCCAACAACCGGTTTGGGGCAGACCTCAACGCCGTGTACAAGGCCAAGCACGTCTACCTCACCGGCGGCTATTCGGCCACGCGGCAGTGGGAAGCCGGCGGAACCACCTTTGCCTTCGGACACCCCGTCAACGCCCTCACCCGGTCCCGGTTTTACCGCTGGGGATTCCCGCAGGCCGTCGGTCCCTACGGACGCACCAACGTCTTGTACCGCAGCACCTACGAACTGTTGGACTTCAAGGTTCCGGTAGACAAGCCCCTGCATTTTTCCCAGTGGGAAGCCCAGGCGCTGTATTCCATCCCCGTCGGGAACCACCAAATTGCCTTCAACCACCTGGTGCGCGCACATTCCGTGCAGCAGCAGCCCTCCCTTTTGTACGTGCGGCCCGACGCCGTTCTGCGCCAGTATTCGTCGGAAAACGAGATCTACTGGAAAACCGGAGACCGGTGGACGTGGGTGGGCTGCGCCAGCGCCGACGCCACCTTGGGCAGCCTCAAAACCAATTACAGCGCCACCGGACGCCCCATCGACCAACGCGGGTGGGCACTGGGCTGGGGATTTGACTGCTGGGCGGCAGACAACGCCCAGATTTTCTTCCGGAGCAAGGCCTTTGGGTTTGCCGACCGCAGTTTTGAATTAGACGCCTTCCGGGGCACCGAAACCACAGTTGAATTGAAGTTATTCTTTTGATGATGAGCTCTATAAAAATCGGATTGGCCCTGGCTGCTGCCGTCGGACTGTTGCCTGTGCAAGCGCAAAATGCGCCCGCCGCAGGCGGGGCCCCCTGGCGCCCCAAGTTCTCCCTCAACGGACACACCCGCGCCGTGTACACCGCGGACGGCTTCCGTCTGGCCGGCGATACCACCACCTTGCCCCGCGAGAACAGCGGCCACGTGCTCGCAGACCTCGGGATGAACGTTCGTCCCAACGACCAAACCGTGGTGCAGGCCATGGTTCGGGTCCGCAACGACTACGGCGGCTTTTGGGGATCGGGCGTTTCGTTCGACGTCCGCCAGCTCACTGTCAAAGGCCTGATCAACAACCGGTTCCGGTATGCCGTGGGCGACTTGGACTACAAGCTTACGCCCTTCACGATGCAGCGCACGGCACCCCTGCTGCAAGCGGGCGACGTCCTTCCGTCGTTGGAACTGTTCCAGCGCTCCCTACCCGGCAACGACGTCTGGATGCATCCCGACGGCACCTGGCGGACCCAAGGAGCGTCGGTGGAGTGGGGGCTTCGCTACAAAAAAGGCCCCGAGTCGCACCGGACCAACCTCTTTGCCATGCGGTTACGCCCGGCCTTGGGCGGAGCGCAAACCGAGCAGTGGGCCAGCGGCGGCCGCACCGCGTTGACCTGGAAGACCTTTTTTGTGGGGGCGAATGCCGTTTTGGTGCAAGACGTGCCCGGAACCAGCGCCGCCACGCTCTTTTACCGCAACGCCGTAGCCACGGTGGACGCCGGCTGGTCCGTTAACGGCAAAGGCCTGAAGCTCCACGGAGAGGGAGGAATTTCCCGCACCGACTGGGCCGTAGCCAACGCTCCCGCCAAGGGCGACTATTTCTACCGCATGACGCTGTCTGGCGCCCGGCGTCGTTGGTCCATCGGCTACCGAGACATCGGGCCCGACTTCTTCAGCCCTTCGGCCCAGACCACGGCCTACAACCTCAATGCGGTGCCCGGGTCGTTCTCCCGCACCGGCAACGACCGCATGTTGCGCACCGCCAATTTGATGGACCTGCACCGCGAAACCAGCCTGTACCGCACCGCGTGGAACCCCACCTTGGGCGCGGAACCGTCGGTGTACCTCACAATGGATCCCTTCGGCATCGCCACCCCCAACCGGCGCGGACTTTCCGCGGAGTGGAACCCCATGCCCCATTCGCTGGCCGGCAAGCCCCTGGGACCGTGGAATCTGCTGCTAAAAGCGGACTGGGCCAGCGAAATCCGCGGCCAAGGCACCGCCGCGCTCACGCAGTTCGCGCGCCTGGACGCTCTGGGCGGCTGGTCCAACAAAAACTGGAGCGTGCGCGCCCTGCTCCGTTTGCAGCGCACCTGGCGTACCAACGCCGGCGAGAACGTCCCCAACTACGCCTTGTCCCAGCCGTGGCTCAAGTGCAACGTGGGGTACAAGCTGCGGTCGGACCTGCAGGTGGACGCCGGGCTGTGGACCGTTCGGAGCGTGGGCTATGCCTACCGGTCGGTGCGCGATGCCCAGAACCAGGTGGTGGACCTCGTCGGGGGCGACGTGAACTACCGCGAGGTGCTGCCCGTGGCTTCCCTGACTTACAAGCCATTTGACAAAACCCAGCTGGTGGCCGGGTGGATGGCCAACCGCACGTCCACCGACGCGGTGGCCGGCCCGCGCCTTTCGTCCGCCTTTGTGGCCTACATCCAGTCGTTTTAATGCCTAATTTGCCTTTTACCGCATTGACCATGAAAAAGTTGACTTTCTGCACCCCGGCCCTTTGGGCCCGCCGTGCCTCGCTTTTGGCCCTCAGCGGGTCCGTGGCGCTCTTTTTGTCTGCCTGCGAACGCGATCTAACCCCCGACGGACCCAATTTGGAAGACCTCTATGGCACCTTCGAGATCCGCCAAGGCCTTGCGGTGTCTGCATCCACCGTCGATTTCAGCGCCGGCCAGACCGTGCATTTCACCGCTAAAACCTCCATTGCCGCCGACTGGGTTTTGGAAGTGCGCGGTACCACCAGCGGTTCCCGCTGGCGCTTGGAAGGCAAGTCCAAAGAGCTCAACGCCAGCAACGCCACCTGGGAAGGGCAGACCAGCCAGTTTCCCACCTTTGCCGCGGAAAATTGCGCCGTCAAACTGTGGTACGTCGGCCAGCCAGACACCTTGCGCAGCACCGTCCAAGTGACCGGCACCCGTGCGCTTACCGGCATTGTACTGGACGCCTTTGACGCTCCCGCCATCCAAACCCACTGGACGCCCTTCTTGCAAACCGGTGCCAACATGAAGTTCACCGTGGTCAACGAGGCCCCGCGGGCCCAAGGCGCTTCCTACTACCGCATGGGCGGTACCGTGGCCTGGGACTGGCTCATCGGCATGCTGGACCTCTTTGCCAACGACTACGACGCCACCGAAGGCTTTGGTCTCCCCACCGACGCTTCCAAAGTCTTTTTCAACGGCATTTTCAAGCAAAAAGCCGGCCTGAGCAACGGCATTGTACTCCTCCAGTTCCGCGAGGACGACAACGGCGACGGCGTGTACCAGTCCAACAGCGAAGACCTCTGGGCCGTTGAAATCCGGCCAGCGGCCAACTGGAAACTGGAATCTCTGAAATACAGCGACTTGGTAACGTTGATCAACGGGGTACCCGCATCGTCGGTTGGAAACGGCATCCACGAACCCCACAAACTGCACCAGGTGTCCGTCTTGTTCTTGGCCAACCCGTCCAGCGGATACGCAGAGTGCGACGCCGACGCCTTGGTCTTCACGTTGAACGAACCCGCCAAACTGTAATGCGCGCGCTGCAAACGTCGCTGGTGCTGGCTGCCGTCGTCATGGGCGCTGTGGCCGCCAACGCCCAGGTGGGCGAGGAGCGCACCATTGTGCTGGACCCCGCCCCCGTGCAGGGCGATCGCGCTTTGTACGACCAATCCAATCCCGACAACGACTACGCCCACATCAACGGTTTTGCCTCGCTGACCGTGCTGGAAGGCCCGGCGGGCGATGCGTTCTGGACGGCGGGGACTGCCGCCTGCATCAAAGCCAAATTGACCGCCCAAAATACCTACCTCATCGACTGGAACAAGCCCGGAGGAGGCTGTCCCTGGGTGGGACTGGGCGTGGGCTGGGACCAGTGGAGCGGCAAGAACCTGGGCCCCATTCTGGACGTGGCCGCCATCGAATTGGTGGTCCGCCTTCCCCAAGGCCAACCCGTCAGGTCCTTTCCCTGGGCCTTTGGGCTGGAAGACTACTCCGGACGCCAGGCCTGGATGGGCATGAGCGCAGACCGCATCCTCAACGGACCCGTCGGACCCGACTACCGAGCCATCCGCCTTCCCCTCACCGCCTTCAACTGGCGGGAAATGAAGACCGACCCCTCCAACATCAAGCAATTCCTCCTCCAATTCGAGGCCGACGGCACCGTCGAGATCCACAGCATCCGCATCGTCCGCCTCGCCGACCCTTTTGACGCACCTGTAGCCCCCTAACCCCATGACCTTCCGTCCATTCCTTCTCGCGGGAAGCGCAGCCCTCTTCGCCCTGCTGCTGCCCAGCTGCGCCCTGGAAACCCTGGCTCCCCCCATGGGCCGCTCTGGCGACCAACTCGTCTTTTCTGGCCGCACCTGGACCGTCAAAGGCGGCACCGAACTTTTCGGCCCCGGCCCCAACTACTTCAGCAAAGACCTCTACAGCGCCTACACCGACTCCCTGGGCCACCTCCACCTGAACATCCGCCAAATCGACGGCCGCTGGTACTGCAGCGAAGTCATCTCCAACGACAATCTGGGCTACGGAACCTACACCTGGGAAGTCGCCCCCAACCAAGTCGACCTCCCTACAAACACCGTCCTGGGCCTCTTTACCTGGGACAACAACAACCTCCGAACCCAAGCCAATTCCGAAGTCGACATCGAATTCAGCCGCTGGGGCAACCCCGCCCAAAACAACACCCTGCACACCAGCGTCCAACCCGTCTGGTTTGGCAACTTCAACCCCGAGCGCACCCGCGGCCACCTGATGCCCGAAGCCGCCCGCACCCAAATGTCCACCCACGAATTCCGCTGGGCCCCCGACGAAATCACCTGGACCAGCTACCTCGGCCCCAAAGCCGCCAACCAGGTCATCGCCACCTGGAAATTCGACCTCAACAACCCCGCCCGCGTCAAGCAGGAAGGCGGCATCACCAGCGACCCCATCTTCATCCCCGCCCCCGGCGCCACCACCAACGCCCGCATGAACCTTTGGCTGATGCAAGACCAAAACGCCGGCCCCACCGGCGGCCAGACCTACGAGGTGGTCCTGCGGTCCTTCACCTACCAACCGCTTTAAACGGTAACCGGCAGCCGCCCCCGTACCCTTCCTGTAACTTTTGATCGACGCCCCCTGCCGATTTACGCACCATTTTGTCGCCTTTACGCACCATTCTGACCGACATATGAACCATTCTGCTTGCTTTATCGCCCATTTTGTCCGACTTATCCTACCAACTGGTCGACTAATCCGCCACACGCCATCACACATCTCGCTGATTGTCAGCGCAATGCTCGCCATATCGCCCGCCCACGCCCAAAAATCACCCACCCCCCAACGCGTCGACTCGATTCTCCGGCTCATGACCCTCGAAGAAAAGGTCGGCCAAATGAACCAATACAACGGCTTCTGGGACGCCACCGGCCCGCAGCCCAGCGGCGGCGACGCCGCCGCGAAAGTGGCTTTATTGCGTGCCGGAGGACTCGGCTCCGTCCTCAACGTCCAAGGCCCCGAACGCGTACGCGCCCTGCAATCCGTCGCCGTCACCCAAACCCGCCTGGGCATCCCCCTCCTGTTTGGATCCGACGTCGTCCACGGTTACCGCACGCAATTCCCCATTCCCCTCGGCGAAGCCGCCTCCTGGGATTTGGACCTCATGCGCCGAACCGCACGCTACGCCGCTGTAGAAGCCACCGCCGACGGCCTCAACTGGACCTTTGCCCCCATGGTCGACATTTCCCGCGACCCCCGCTGGGGCCGGGTCATGGAAGGCGGCGGCGAGGATCCGTGGCTGGGTTCCCGCATTGCCGAAGCGCGGGTGCGCGGCTTCCAGGGCGCAGACCTTCCCCGAGGCCTCAAGAGCTCCAGCGCAATGGCGGCCTGCGCCAAGCACTTTGCCGGCTACGGATTTGCCGAAGGCGGCCGCGACTACAACACCGCAGACTTTTCCGATTACACCCTCTGGAACTTCGTCCTGCCGCCCTTCCACGCGGCCGCAGAAGCCGGTGTAGCCACCTTCATGAACGCCTTTAACACCGTCAACGGCATCCCGGCCACGGCCCAGCCCGTCTTGGTGCCGGAGATCCTCAACAAAAAATGGAACTATCCCGGGTTCGTCGTTTCCGACTGGGGTTCCATCGGGGAGATGGTGGCGCACGGCCACGCGCAGGACCTCAAACACGCCACGGAGTTGGCCGCCCGCGCCGGCTGCTCCATGGACATGGAATCGTCGGCCTACACCCAGTACTTGGCCGAGCTCGTCCGCTCCGGAAAGGTGTCGGAATTGATCGTAGACGACGCCGTTCGTCGGATTCTCACGTTGAAAATCGAGATGGGATTGCTGGACGCGCACTACCTGCGGAGTTTTGAAGGGTCCGGACGGGCTTCGCGCGGGACGTCGGGAAATGGCAATCCCGAAATCCAGCCCGTGGTGGAATTTCCCATGGCTTTGGCCCTGGAGGCGGCTGAAAAATCCTTTGTTTTGCTGGAAAACCGGAACGCGCTCTTGCCGCTTTCCCCGATGACCCGCGTGGCCCTGGTGGGGCCGTTGGCCCAGGAGAAAAACGGACCGTTGGGCAACTGGCGCGCCCAAGCCGTGCCGAATTCTGCGGTTTCGATGGAGGAAGGGATGCGCGCGTTGTGGTCGAACCGGTTGACGGTTGCCCGGGGCCCGGTGGGCTGGACGGGAATGGAGGCGTTTCACGCGGAACTGGCGGTTAACACCGCCGATACCGTGGGTTGGGCCGCCGCCCTGCGGGCGGCCGCCCAGGCCGAAGTGGCCGTGGTCGCCGTAGGCGAGCACGGCTTGCTCTCCGGCGAAGGTCGGAGCCGCTCCAACCCCAACCTCCCCGGCTTGCAGGAAGCGTTTTTGCGCGCCGTTCTGCGCGTGCAGCCCCGCACCGTGGCCGTGGTCTTTGCGGGTCGCCCCCTGATCCTTCCCGACGACCTGCGCGCGCAGTTGGGCGCGCTTCTCTGGGTGTGGCAACCCGGCACCCAGTCCGGCGCCGCTATTGGCCGGGTTTTGGCGGGCCAGACCCAGCCCCGGGGCCGGTTGCCCATGACCTTTCCCCGGTCGGTGGGGCAAATTCCCACCTACGCAGCCCAGTACACCACCGGCAGACCCGGTCCCCAAGCCGAGGTGTTTTGGTCGCACTGGACCGACCTTCCCAACGCGCCCGCCTACCCATTCGGCTACGGCTTGAGTTACACCACCGTGGAATACGGCCCCGTGACGTCCACGGTGACGTCGGAAGGGCAGACGGTATTTCGGGTGGAACTCCGCAATACCGGCAGCCAGCCGGTGGTCGAGACCCCGCAGTTGTACGTTCAGTTGGCCCCCAACGGCCAGGGCGTTGCCCCCGGTCGGCGGTTGGCAGGTTTTACCCAGGTGGCTTTGGCCCCCGGCGAGCGTAAAGCGGTGGAAATAACAACGACGCCCCGTGACTTTGTTCGGTACGATGCTACCGGAACCCCAACCTCCAACGCCGGCACCCACCGTGCTTGGATCCTTCCCCATGCCGCTGCAACGGCCGAATCCACTACCTTTATTTTGCCATGAGCGCCTTCCACGACCCCGACCAAGCCCACACCCTGGTCGCTGAACGCCAGCGCCTGGACGCTTTCTTCCACTTCGGCATTTCCGTTGACTGCGTCGTCTTCGGGTTTGACGGCACCGATTTGCAAATTCTAACCATCGAGCGGGGGGCGGACCCCTTCAAGGGCTTCCAGGCCCTCCCCGGCGACTTGGTGCGCCCCGACGAAGACACGGACGCCGCCTCTTTGCGCGTCCTCCACGACCTCACCGGTCTCCCCGACATTTACCTCGAGCAGCTCCACACCTTCGGCCAGGTAGACCGACACCCCATGGGCCGGGTAGTCACGGTGGCGTACTATTCCTTGATCGACATCCGTCGCTACGCGCCGCAGCCGGGTTCCTGGGCCAGCCAGGCGCAGTGGGTACCCATCGAGAAGATCGCCCACATGGCCTTCGACCACGCCCGCATCGTCTCGGTGGCCCTGAGCCACTTGCAGCACCGCATCCGCCACCAGCCCATTGGATTTGAGCTTCTCACGGAGGAGTTCACCCTTGCGCAGCTCCAGCTCCTCTACGAGGCCATCCTGGGAACGCAGTTCGACAAGGCCAATTTCCGCAAGAAGATCCTGGCGATGAATCTGCTCCAGCCCTTGGAGAAGATGCAGCGGGCCGTCCGTCACCGTCCAGCCCGGCTGTATCGGTTCGACGCCCAGCGGTACACGCACCTGATGGAGCGTGGGTTTTTATTTGAGTTGTAAGGGGTGCCCGGGGCGGCCGGGAAGTGGTTTTTGGGTGGGAGAAGGGCGTAATATGCTATAAATGAGCAGATTATACTTGGCCTCTTGTCAATAAGTCGTCCAAAATGGGCGATAAATCACGCACAATGGTGCGTAAGTCATGCACATCGGTTACTAAAGCAAGCACAATGGTGCGTATTCCGACCAGCCCTTGGGGGCATTTGCGAACTCAGTCGGAATGGGAGGAATTCCTGTACGCGATCGGTTTTCGGAAACCGAACATGGACCTTCAGGCGCTGATTACCAGTACGATGCCATCGACGGCATCGATGCGTCCCACGGTGCCGGCGTCGCACACTTGGTCGGGCTGGGCGGTCCGTGCTTGCCAGGAGGAGCCGCGGTACTTGACGGTGCCGGTGCTGCCGCTGGAGGCGTAGGTGACGGTCGTTTCAACCACCGCATTTTGCCCGAGGTGTTCGTTGTAGGAATCGGGGGCAGACCGAAGCCATTTCTTGAGGGCAGGTCGAAGAAGAACCAAGGCCAATACGGACAAGACGCCGAAAAGTCCCAATTGCTGGCTGATGGTCAGGGGGAGGCCCAGCCACAAAAGCCCGCCGGTGAGGGAAGCACCCAGTCCGATGGGCAAGAGGACGAAGGCCCCGGAGGCCATTTCCAGGGCCATCAAAAGCAAACCGGCGGCGAGCCAAAGGATGTAGGGTTCCATAGCTGAAATGCGTAGCGTATCCGTCGCTTATTTGGTGCCTTTGGCTGGAGCGGCGGGGGTCCCTGCTGCGCCGGAGCCGCTGGACTTCACCACGGACATGGCGGCGGCGATCAGGGAGCCCATGTCGGCGAAATTGGCAGGCAAAATCATGGTGTTGGTGGACTTGGCGAGCTTGCCGTATTGCTCCACCAAATTCTCGGCGACGCGCAGCTGGACGGCTTCCATACCGCCGGGCGACTGGATGGCGTCGGCGATTTTCTTGATGCCTTCTGCGGTTGCGTCGGCCACGGAAATGATGGCGGCCGCTTGGCCTTCGGCTTGGTTAATGGCTTGCTGGCGCAAGGCCTCGGATTCCAAAACGACCTTCTCCTTCTGGCCCTCGGCCACATTCACCGCGCTTTGCTTTTCGCCCTCGGAATACAGAATGGTTGCGCGCTTTTCGCGCTCGGCCTGCATTTGCTTTTCCATCGCCATCAAAACGGTTTGCGGCGGCGTAATATTCTTGATTTCGTAGCGCAACACCTTCACGCCCCAGCCGGCAGCGGCTTCGTCGATGGCCGCAACCACCGCCACGTTGATGTTCCCGCGCTCCTCGAAGCATTTGTCGAGCACGATTTTACCGATTTCCGACCGCATCGTCGTCTGCGCCAACTGGGCCACGGCAAACATGAAGTTGCTGATGCCGTACGACGCCAATTTGGGGTCCATTACTTGGTAAAACACGACGCCGTCCACCGCAACCTGCACGTTGTCCTTGGTGATACACACTTGTTCCGGGATGTCCGCCGCCACCTCTTTCAGGGTGTGTTTGTAGGCAATCCGGTCCACAAACGGGATAATGATGTTCAGCCCCGGACTCATGGTGCTGTGGTATTTCCCCAGGCGCTCCACAATATAAGCGGTCTGTTGCGGCACTACTTTGGCGCCCATCAGGACCACCAAAATCAGAAGAATTACCAAAGAAATCGAGAGTACGGGCATCGTCGGTTGGGTTAGGTTCCCTTAAAGGTACGACGGATTTTGGGTCGACAAAACCCGCTTTCAGCCTCCCATTTTGCCGGACGACTTCCGCGCCATTGTGTTCGACAATCGCACCATTTTGACCGACTTATGCACCATTGTGTGCGGCATTTCGCCCATTGTGCTTGACTTATCGACCAGGTCGGACGACTTATCGACCAGAAAATATTTTTTTACCCTTGAATATTAACCACTTAACTCAATCATGCCCCGCATCACCCAATCCTGCTCCGCATCACCCAACCCTGCCCCGCATCACCCAAAAGAACACGGGCGGCACCGCCGCCAACAACATCATCCCCGGATACCCCGTCGGCATCTGGGGCGACTCCTCCAAGTGCCTTAAAATCGGGTAAGGTCGGTGCGGATGCGCATGGTGGTCGGAGTGCCTCGAGAGGTTAAAGAGCATGGCCCGTCCCACCCAGTGGTTCGAGTTCCACGAATGCTCCGCGTTGGGGTCCTCGTACCGACTGCCGCTGATTTTCTTCCGCGTCAACCCGTAGTGCTCAATGTAGTTCACCGTTTCCAGCAACACGGCGCCGAAGGCAGCAGCGCCCAGGAAGGCCAAGAGGGCGTCGGGTCCGGTGATCCATGCCACCAGAAGCACCAGTAGGGCCTGGGCGGCCCAAAACCGCACCGTCAGGTTGTGCAGCAGCCGGCCTTTGGCCCGCTGCTGCCCCAGTCGGTACGCACTCACCGCGCCCGTGATGAGCGTCCGCGGCAAAAACCGGTACAGCGACTCCCCCGGCCGGGCCGACGACGGATCGTCCGGCGTCCCGACGTTGCGGTGGTGTCCGTAGTTGTGTTCCACAAAAAAGTGCATGTACAGCGACGTCGCCAGCAAGCTCCACGCCAGAAACTGGTCTCGCCGGTTCGTCCGGTGCCCCAGTTCGTGAGCCACGTTGATGCCCAGCACCCCGCAGCACAGCCCCATTCCCAGCGTCAGCCCCACGCGGTCTGACCAACTCTCCGGCAATTCCGTGGTAAAAACGTATAGAAACGCCGCTAAACACGCCCACTGCACCGGCACCACGGCCCGAAGGGCAGCGTCGTACCCCGGCTGACGCACGGCCTCGTCCTCTTCCTCTGGCGACAAATTATTTGGGTCCGGCTTCCAAAAAAGCTCCATCAATGGAATTACGCCAAAGGCATACACCATAGGGGACCACGCCCAAACCCCGCCCCACGCGAGCCCAGCGGCCAACAGCAGCGGCAAAATGAAGACCAGGAGGAAGGGGAGCATGGGCGATTTGGTATTTGTTCTAGGTTGGTCGGCTGCAGCAAGTTAGAAAATTATTTATGCTTTATGCTGTTCCCAATGGGCAGGCGAGGAGAGGGATTAACCCAGCGTTCTGTCCAACGGCAAATGCGCCAACGGCAACAGACCGCCCAAATAGTAAGGAACATCCAAGAGGGTGAAGGCTTTGCCTTTGCGGGTCTGAAGGCGGTGGGTTTCGCATCCTCCGGCGTGTAGTCGAATCGCGCAGTCGTGCGGAGCGCGGTCCATGAATTCGTGCAGAGAACGCAGTCTGCCGGTAGGCCCAGATTTGATTTCGACCGGAATCAATGCCTCCTTGTGCTGAACCACAAG
>JACCDW010530287.1_pt1 | contig 12304 bp, 11 predicted proteins | sample 7449781 | NCBI WGS metagenome assembly JACCDW01 (sample SAMN15323449, study PRJNA562643) | freshwater metagenome | isolation source: river surface water | place: USA:Blue River Watershed | collected 2017-08-18
ATCCACAGCGAACGACGGGCGCGTGATGATGCGCAGGACAAGGCGCTGCGTAATACCTTGCTGACAGCGATCTCGCATGACTACCGTACCCCACTGGCAACCATCACCGGCGCGGCATCATCGCTGGCATCGCATGCATCGACACTTCCTGCGGAACGGGTGGTGCAGCTTGCGGATACGATTCTCGACGAGGCAGGTCACCTGAACCGTATGACTTCCAACACCCTGCAGCTGGCAAGACTGGATGCGGAGCGTGTGAGTGTACGCAAGGAGTGGGAGTCAATTGAAGAAATCATCGGGACGGTGGTGGTGCGCGCGCGTCGCAATCATGTCGGGCGCGAGATTCATGCGGATACGCTCAGACCCTTGCCGCTGTTGCAGTGTGACGCGACGCTGCTGGTGCAGCTGCTCGATAACCTCGTTGACAATGCCGTTGCATACAGTCCGCCTGGCGCTGCCGTGCATGTACGGGCGCGCCATGTCGGCGACGAACTATGGGTGCAGGTGATTGATCAGGGTCCCGGCATACCGGATGCATGGAAGCATAGAGTGTTCGACGTCTTCCAGCGTGCGGATGCCGGTGTATCAGCCGATGCGGCGTCGGGCGATTTGCCCAGGCGCGGTGTCGGCGTGGGTCTGGCAGTCTGCCGCGCGATCGCGCGGGTACATAACGCACAGCTCTTCGTGACGGACGCGTCACCGGCAGGTTCGGTTTTTCATCTGATCCTGCCGGTGCAGGCGCAGCCGTCGATGCCGATGCAGTTCGCCGAGGAGGCGGTATGAGTCGCCTGCGCGTACTTCTGGTCGAAGATGACCCCGCGCTCAGTGCGACGCTCGCGCATGCGCTGGAACTCAGCGGCTATGCGGTAGAGCGCGCCGACCGGCGCGAGCGGGCCGAACAGGTCTTCGACGGGCGCTCGCGCGCAACCGCCGAATTGCCAGACATCGTGCTGCTCGACCTTGGCTTGCCCGACGGTGACGGCACCGAGTTGATTCACTGGATTCGTGGGCAGGCCGAGATTCCCGTGATCGTGATCTCAGCCCGGTACGATGACGCCGGTAAGGTCCGGCTTCTGGATGCGGGAGCGGATGATTATCTGGTCAAGCCGTTCAGCATTAATGAACTACTGGCCCGCATCCGGGTCCTGTTCCGGCAACGCGGCCGCCGCGCGGACTCCGGCTTCACCGAGTACAGGAATGGACCGCTGGAGGTCAGTGTCGAGCGGCATGCGGTGAATCTCGATGGTCGCCGCATTCGTCTGACGCCGACCGAATTCAAGCTGCTGGCGCGTCTGGTGCGACAGGCAGGGCAGGTCGTCACCCATCGGCAGTTGCTGGGCGATGTCTGGGGACCGGACCATGTGACTGACACCCACTACCTGCGACTGTATATGGCGCAGTTGCGCGGAAAGCTGGAGAACAATCCGGCTGAGCCTTGCATGCTGTTAACCGAGCCGGGTGTGGGTTATCGTCTGGCAGAGCCGGCAACGGTCGGGGCAGAGCGCTGAGCACTGCATGCTATGCTCGGCGCCGCCGGATTGCCGGCGAAAAAATAATAACGGAGACCATTCATGCGATTTGTCTGCAGACGATTTCTGTCGTTCATTCTGATTACCGCGACCCTCAGTACGGCAGCACACGCTGCCTGTCCGGACGATCGTGAGATCGATGCCTATATCGCGGATTTCAACAAGCGTCAGCCGAGCAAGGCCTTCAGCAATGACCTGAGTGCGGCCGATGCCGAATGCGCGAAGGGCAAGCTGGCGAAGAAGTTTCCGGTGGTGCTGGGTAGTCCGATCGGTTACAAGGCCGCGTTCACCAATCCGGTCATGCAGCAGCGTTTTGGTGTCGATGGTCCGCGTTGGGGTTATATGTACGACCGCAACATGATCGATATCATCGCGATCTTGCCGCATGATATCGGCACGCGCATGCAGTTTGAGGCTGATCTGATCGTTGAAGTGAAGGATGCCGGACTGGCCGATGCGAACACGCCGCTGCAGGCGCTCGCGCATCTGGAATCCGTGATCCCTTTCATCGAGCTGCCCGATCTCACGCTCGACGGCCAGTTCAGCGGCAATCGATTTGTCGCGGCCAATGTCGGATTTCGCGGCGGCGTGACCGGACAGGAAATTCCGGTCGTGAATTCGCAAGCCTTTGCCGATGCGCTGGCGAACATGACCGTCGTGATGACCGACGAGGCCGACGGCGACAAAGAGTTGGGCAGGGTGAAGGGCACGGTGTTGATGGAACATCCGCTGAACGCGGCGATCTGGCTGGCAAAGACACTAAAGCAGAGCGGTATCCAACTCAAGAAAGGTGATCTGCTGAGTCTGGGCAGCTTCATCCCGCCGCAAGCGGCGAAGTCGGGCCAGAAAATCCGCTTGCAGTATGTCGGCTTGCCGGGCGATCCGGCGCTGACCGTGGACTTCAACTAAGTAAACGGGCGGGCAGCGTGGTATCGCTGCCGATGTCTCTATAAAGGGGAATACAGATGGCTCCATACACGCGTTTCCTGCCCTGGGTGCTGACCGGCTTCGGCATCTTTTTGTTGTTGCCGGTATCACCCTGGCTGTCGCTGCTGTCGCTGGGGCTATTCATTCTGGGCTGGCTGGATTACCGGCAGACGCGTCATGCGATTCTGCGCAACTACCCCGTGACCGGGCATCTGCGTTTCCTGCTCGAATACATTCGCCCGGAAATCCGCCAGTACTTCATCGAAAGCGACGAGGACAAGCTGCCGTTCTCGCGCAACCAGCGCGCCATGGTGTATTCGCGTGCAAAGCGACAGAATGATAAGCGCGGTTTCGGCACGATCCGCGAGGTGTACGACAACGACAGTCAATGGTTCGTGCATTCGGCCGCACCGAAGCATGCCGATCCGAAGGAATGCCGCGTGCAGATCGGCGGGCCGCAATGTCGTCAGCCGTATTCGTCATCGATTTTCAATATCTCGGCGATGAGCTTTGGCTCGCTGTCGCCGAACGCGATTCGCGCGCTCAACCGTGGCGCGCACATGGGCGGCTTCGCGCATGACACCGGCGAAGGCTCGATTTCGACTTACCACCGCGAGCATGGCGGCGACCTGATCTGGGAAATCGGATCCGGTTACTTTGGCTGCCGCAACTCGGCGGGGCGCTTCGATCCGGACAAGTTCGCCGAGCAGTCACAGTCGCCGCAGGTCAAGATGATCGAGATCAAGCTGTCGCAAGGCGCGAAGCCCGGTCATGGCGGCGTGCTGCCGGCGGCCAAGGTGACGGCCGAGATCGCCAGCACGCGTGGCGTGCCGATTGGTCAGGACTGCGTGTCCCCCGCTGCGCACAGCGAATTCTCAACACCGCTTGAGCTGGTTGACTTCATCCGCCGCCTGCGCGAGCTGTCCGGCGGCAAGCCGGTCGGTTTCAAGCTCTGCATCGGCCAGCCCTGGGAATGGTTCGGTATCGTCAAGGCGATGCAGCAGCAGGATATCTGGCCCGACTTCATCGTGGTCGATGGCAGCGAGGGTGGCACCGGCGCGGCACCCGTCGAATTCAGCGACCATATGGGCATGCCGATGCGCGAAGGGCTGCGGCTGGTGCACAACACGCTGGTGGGTGTCGGTAAACGCGAGCTGCTGAAGATCGGCGTATCCGGCAAGATCATTTCTGCGTTCGATATCGCGCGCGCGATGGCGCTCGGCGCTGACTGGTGTAATTCCGCGCGCGGTTTCATGTTCGCGCTCGGCTGCATCCAGTCCCGTGCCTGCCACACCGATCATTGCCCGACCGGCGTGGCGACGCAGGACCCGGACCGGCAACGCGCGCTGGTGGTGCCCGACAAGGCGACGCGGGTGAAGAACTTCCACGAGATGACCGTCGACGTGCTGGCCGAGCTGGTGGGCGCAGCCGGGCTCACGCATCCGAGCCAGATCGTGCCGGAGTACATCATGGTGCGCGATGCGCAGGGCCGCGCGGTGTCGCTGGCGTCGCAATTGCCGACGCTGGAAGCCGGTGATCTGCTCGACGAGGCGAAGCTGAGCACGCTGCCTGAGCCTTTCCGCAGCGAGTGGGCGGCAGCCAGCGCGGAGCATTTCGAGCGCCGCGCTCGCGTTCGCGCTTAATTCAACTGCAGCACCACGGCGGTCGCGTCATCGCGCCGCATCTGGGTTCCCTGCCACTGCCGCAGATCGTCGCGGATCGCCTGCGCGACCGCGTTCGCGGATTGTCCGGCGCAACGTTCGAGTCGTGCGGACAGGCGCTTGTAGCCATAGGCGCGCGGTGAGCCTTCGCCGCCGATCTGGTCGGTGATGCCGTCGGTGATCAGCAGCAGCAGGTCGCCGGGCGCGCAGCGCAACGACTGTAGCTGCGGCGCTTGCTGTGGCTTCTGCTGATAACCCAGAGAGATGCGTGTCGGCTGCACCCGCTCGACGCTGCCATCAACGCGTAGCAGCAGCAGGCCGAGCTTGGCACCGGCGAATTCGATCTCACGCGTTTGCGGGTCGATGCGAACGATCGCAGCATCGCAGCCGTCATCACTCTCCGCATCGCTGCCTCCCTGATTCAATCCGATACGCAGCGACTGATCCAGTGCCAGCAGTGCGGCGGCCGGATCGAGATCCGGCTGCGTCACATACATTTTTTCCAGCGAGGTGCTGATCAGCACCGACAGCATCGCGCCCGGCACGCCATGACCGGTGCTGTCGGCCAGTACGATGCTGATGCGTCCGCGCGCATCCGCCGGCGAAGCCCACCAGACATCGCCGCCGATGGTGTCGCGCGGTTCCCAGATCGCATGCCACGAGCGGAACTGCTGATCCAGGCGCTGCGCGCGCGGCAATTGCGCTTTTTGCAGGCGGCTCGCATAGGTGATCGAGTCGACCACCAGCTGGTGCTGGCGCTCGGTGTCGGCCTTGCTGGCGACCAGCTCGCGCGTGCGCTCGGCCACGGTCGCTTCGAGTCGCTGGTTCTGGTTCGCCACCAGCTCCGCCTGCGCCTGCATTTTCTGATTCAGTTCCTCTTGCAGCCAGCGGTTCTTGCTGAAGACCGCGAGGCCCATAATCAGCGCTTCACAGCACACACCGACTGCCTGTGCCGTGCTCGGGTTTTGCATGAACAGCGCGAAACCTTTCGATTCGAAGATCGCGAAAGGTGATGGCATCTGTACCAGCGAACCGAGGATGAACAACATCCGGAAGAACAGGTAAGGAATCATGGCCAGCATGAAGAACATCGCCACCCGCAGACCCTGCCGGTAGCGCTGAAACGCGCACCCGAAAATCGTCAGCAGCACCAGCAGCACCAGGGCGCCCAGCGGACCCCACAGCAATGCGCTCGGCAGCTGGTGCGGCACGAGGTTGACGATCACGAGGTGGATCAGCGTGACCGCGATATAAAAGTTGGTGAACTGGTACGCCCTGGGCATATGCGCTTTGAGGTCCAGGAAGTTCCTCGCGAACAGCACATACCCAATCGCCTGCCCATAGGACAGCACGGTGGTCAGATTCCAGGCGAGGAAGTGCAGTCCGGTGCGAAGTCCCTCGATATCGACACCCAGTTCGAACAGCCGCGAACCATCATGGACGCGCAGCGTGCCGGTGGACAGCATTGCGAACAGTATCCAGCTGGCATACAGCACGCTGGTGCGATCGCGATTCTGCAGCGCCGAGTACCAACCGAAGATACACAGTGTCAGCTGGATGCCGACCATCAGGCCTTCGATCATCAGCCCGAAACGGCGCAACTCAAGTAGTCGCGCATGATCACTGAACCCCGGTATAAAACTGTTCGGCGCATTGTTCGGATTCGCTCTCGTGCGGATCAGCACGCGGGTCGGCACACCGGGCTTGAGTGTGAATACAGCGAACTGTGACGGCGCAGTCGTGATCGGCGTAATGAAAGGATTGGTATCCGCGAGTTGATTGTGCACGCCACGAAAGGCGCCCGTGGTGCGCAGCGCCCGCGGCGCGGCATTGCCCTCAATGACATAGGTGTGTGCCTCTTCCCACAGCGGCGCATCGATGCGTAATTCGCGCGCGCTGTCGAGCCGGCTGGTCAGTGTGGTCAGGATCCAGTAATGGTGGCGGCTATCGGGTTTGCCGGCACTGGCAGCTGGTGTGAATTCACTGAGGCGAGACAGCGCTTCGTCAAGCGTGATTTTGCCGTCCGGATCGGCGAGCACCAGTGTGCCCTGCGCATCGCTGAACATCATCGGCGTCTGCGGCTCGATATCGAAGGCTGCGGCAACGCCGGCCGTCAGGCTGAGTGCGGCTGCGAACAGCCAGAGTACGGCGCGTGGCATCGACGGCTCTCCGTGGCAGGGCGGGTTAGATTCTGTTCTGGTGTCAGCGACTTTCGCTGCGCAAACGGTTCGCGATGGCGCTTAGCTGCTCGGCCAGCGCAACGCGTTCTTCCGGCGCGAGCGCAGTCGGATCAAGGTCGATCGCAACGCCGGACGGATGGCTGAGCGCGAGCGCCGTCATATCTTCGCTACGTTTGCGTCCCTTGACCGCATAGGTCTGCACATTGCGGGCGATGCCTTTCATCTCGATCGCGCCGCGCGGCTCGGCATCCACCATGTCCTGCACATGCACCCAGGTCTCGTAGCTCATCAGGATGCCGCCGACGTCCGCATTCGATTCGAGTCGCTGCGTCAGATTCACCTCGCCGCCGATGATGGTGTAGGACAGTCTTTGCTCTGAGCCGAAATTGCCGACATTGCAGTAGCCGGTATTGATGCCGATGCGGATCTCGAACGGCTGGTCGAAGCCGTTCGCGCGCCAGCGCTGCTGCAGGATGGTCAGGCGTTCGAGCATGCGCAGCGCCATCTCGACACAGGCGCGCGCGTCTTCACGTACGCCGCGCGTTTCCGGGTCGCCGAAGAAGACCATCATCGCATCGCCCATGTATTTGTCGATGGTCGCACCATGTTCAAGCGCGATCTGGGTCATCTCGGAAAAATATTCGTTCAGGTACTCGGTCAGCGCTTCAGGCTGCAGATTTTCCGAGGTTTGCGTAAAGCCTTTGATGTCGCTAAAGAAAACGGTGAGCTTCTTGCGCTGAGTGGCAATGCGCGTGTCGTAATTACCGGCGAACAGCGCCTCGTGGATTTGCGGCGGCAGGTATTTGGCGAGCTGTTTCGACAGGCTCTCGAGTTCGGTCTTGCGCTGATCCAGCTCGCGGGTCTGGGTCTTCAGATTCTGGTTCAGCTTCACCAGCCGCTGTTCCTGACGGTCGGAATGACGGGTCAGGTCTTCGTTTTCCCGAACCACTTTACCGAAGCGCTCGAACAGCCGCTCAGCGAAGGATTTCCGCTCGGCCTCGCTGCCGCTCTCCAGAATGGCGGGGCCTTCGGCGAGGAGTCGCTTTTCCCGGTCGTAGAGGTCGAACAGCTGCTCTTCCATGAACGCGTTACGCTGACTTGATATCGACGCTGAGCTCAGGGAAGCGGTCTTTGAAGTCCTCGCCGAGCTCCTGCATGATGTCGTCATCATCCTGATAGTGCCAGCGGATGCTCACCGCTTGTCCTGCCTTGCGCACGGCTTCGAAGCCTTCGAAGATGCGGAACATCGCCTTGATGCTGGAGCTGTTGATATAGACCATTGCGATATCCACCTCAAGCGGTTTCGCTAGCTGGCCTGCCAGTTGGTCGATCGCGACAATTACTTGCCCGTAGAAGGCAGACACATCTTCGGGAAAGGATTCGCCTTTCATGCTGAAGATGCCGGCGGCGGGCGACAGATGAATTTCCGGCGTGCGGTCGGTCGCGGTGATCTGCAGGGCGGTCATGACGCTCATGGGTTTCCTCTTAAATCCGGGCAGCCAGGAAGAAGTCGACCTGATCGGCATCGACGTCGGTGAAGGCAAATGAAATCGGGTGGCTCGCGCGACGCGCAATCTCCAGCAGTCCCAGTCCCGCACCGGGACCCTCGTGCTCGTTCGATCGTGACATCCCTTCGCGATAAAGCTGGCGTATGGTGTCCTTGTCCGCGCCCTGCAATTGCTCGAGCACGCCTTTCAGCTTGACCGAGTCTGTGCGCTGAATGCGGTTGCCGCAGACGATGGTGATCTCCTTCTCATGCTCGGAGATGCAGACCATGCCACTGGATTGTTTGTCGGTGCGGCCGTGCCAGATCAGATTCTGCATGCCTTCCATGAATACCGAGAACACGGTACGCGAGCGTTTCGCGTCGTCGAGCCCCTCAAGGCGTGACTTCAGGATGTCCGCCAGGGTAACCATCAGCTCGTCCGACACCACGCCGTTGTAGGCCATGATGACGCCGGACTTCTGCATCGCGTTGCGTATGTCAATTGCTTGGGAAATTTCCATGGACTCTCCGGCGGCACGCTGGGCGGCGGTTGCTTGAAACAGTTGGCGCGTTAATATCTTGCTCTGTGGCAATATTAGTACACAATGAGGCCCGTGTTAATGAGCATCTGAGGGTCCGTGGATGACCATCTCATCATCTTTCGAATAATGTTTTCAAATAAGTATCGATGACTACCAACGCCCAGGGAGAGCCCTTCCGCTTCGCGATTGATATGCAGCGCCTGAAGGCGCTCGGCATCATTGATCCGAAATCGCGCGAGGCGCATGACGCTTTCGATCATCACGAGTTATCCAGCGCCGAGCGCCTGTTCTTCAAGCTCTGGGGCAGTGATCTGCTGAACTCCGGCATTTTTCAGCCGGGTCAGAAGGTCGCCGAGCGTGGCGAGCATCCCGTCTTCGCGCATGTGGTGGTGTCGGGCGAGGTCGTTGCGACCGATGCGAGCGGTAGTCACCTGTTCGGGCCCGGCAGCGTGTTCGGACTGGCCGAAGGACTGGCCGATCTGACCTACAGCTGGGACGCGGTAGCGAAAACCGTGGTCACCACGCGCGTGATTCCACTCGACCGCGCGCTGCGTGAAGTGCGACGCCTGAACGCCGGATTGAAGGGTATCTGCCGCTTCACGACGATGCGCGTGCTCGGATTGCCGAGCGCGCCGGAGACGCTGCGATGAGCAACGGATTCACTGCAGTCAGCTATCAGGACGGCGAGGTGCTGTTCGAGCCGGGCGATCCGGCGCAGCGCTTTTATGTGATCCAGAGCGGTCAGGTTGCGATCATTGATCGCAAGCGTAGTCAGACACTGGCGACACTGAACGCCGGTGAATCCTTTGGTGAGCAGGCCCTGCTCGCCGGTGGCGTGCGCAGCGCGGCGGCGCAGGCCGTCGGACCCACCAGCTGCCTCGAGATCACTGCACAGGGTCTGCGCGACCTGCTCGCGAAAGAGGGCGGCATTGCGACGCCGGTGCTGGAAGCGCTGCTGCTGCAGCTTTACATGCACAACGCGATGAAAGCCTGAGAGCCTGCCTCGTCAGGCCGCTGGCTGCGTTGCACCTCCTTGCCGTACCGCTCGACCTGTCTGCGTCGGCACGCCTTGCCATCGACCTGACGAGACACGCTCTAAAGGCTGGCTGCTTTGCGCGCTCAGAAGCGATAGACATCGCCCGGCTGCGGCAGGCGCAGGTCGCGCCCGGTCAGTGCTGCTGACAATTCCTGCTCAATCGCGGTCTCGAGTCCCGGCTTGCGGTGCACGATCACGCCCGCCACCTGCGGTGGCAGTTCACGCAAGCGCGCAGCCACGATGCCGCTGTGTAGGTGCATGGATAGCGCGGCCATGCCTTTCATCGCCAGCGGATAAGAGCACTCGACCACCACGGCCTTCAGTTGCGCATCGTCGGCGATCGCATCCCAGAACGCCGGGCAATCACTGGTGTCGCCGCTGAACGCAATCGCGCTGTTGCCGACTGCAACTCGATAGCCGCAGGCGGGCAGGCCATGGTCTGCGGGCAGTGGCCGGAAGTGCACGCCGGCGATCTCGACGCCGCTGGCCGGCATGGTCTCAAAGCGCAGGAAGGGTTGCTCGGGCGTCGGGATCTGCGTGAAGTCAGGCCAGATCTGCTCATTGAACAGGTGGGTACGCAGCAGCGTGATCACGTCGGCTTGCGCCCACACGGTCAGCGGCGCGTCACGCAGCGCAGCGACCGAATCAATCATCAGCGGCAGGCAGGCAACGTGGTCGAGATGTGCGTGTGTCAGCACCACGTGATCGATGCGCGCGAGCTGCTCGAGCGGCAGCGTGGTCAGCCCGGTGCCGGCGTCGATCACGATACGCTCGCCGATGCCATAGCAGGTGGTGTGACGGCCGGGGCCGCCAATGCCGCCGTTGCAGCCGATCAGGCGCAGTTCGATCATGCTCAGTCTCCGGGTGGGGAATCCGCGTGCATGATAGCGCAGCGACGCGAGCCTTAAATCCGCAACGCCGACAACAGCGCCGGCCTGACCAGTACCGTGGCCGTGACCACCTCGCCAAGATAGTCACCATCGGCTGCCAGGGGCAGCGGTGTCGAGGCCGTCAGCGTCAGCCGGCCGAAGCACTGATGAATCACGCCCGGTTCGCCCAGATGGCGACCCACCAGCATGCGTGGCAGCAGCGACAGCACCCGCAGGATGCCCATCGCCTCGGCCAGCATCAGATCCAGTGCGCCGTCATCCATGGTCGCGGTTGGCGCGATCTGCATACCGCCGCCGTACGTGGCGGTATTCAGCGCGCTGGCCAGCAGCAGCGGTCCCGAATGCAGGGTCTGACCGTCCAGCGCCAGGGTGGCATCGACACTGCGCAGTCCGGCTAGCCCCGCCAGCGTTGCCAGTGTGTAGCGCGGCATACCCGACAGCCAGGACGGTAGCGATTGCGCCAGTTGCACAATCGCCGCATCAAAGCCGGCATTCACACTTGAGATGAACAGACGTCGTTGTTCAAAGCCGCGGGCATTCGTGAAGCTGAGTTCACCGAGGTCCATCATGGACGGACTGGCCTGCAACGCATGGTCCAGCGCCTCAGTCCATTTCATGCGATGCAGACCAAGGGCACGCGCGGTATCGTTGCCGCTGCCAAAGGGCACGAGGCCCAGCGTATGACCGCCGCTGACCAGCGAGGGCAGCATGGCGCTGACGGTACCATCGCCGCCAAGCAGGATCACGCGGCTGCCGGCCGGCAGCGCGTTGACCAGCCGCTGCGCTGTCTGCGCTTCTTGACTGACAAACAGCATCGGCCGCTGCGGCAGCGCCGCGATATGGGCTTCGATCAGACGCTTGTAACGCGCTGCGCGCCCGCCGGCCGCATTCGCGTTCAGCAGCAGCACGGTTTGCGCCCGGCGCGCAGCGGGCGCGGGCGCTTCGGTATCGGCAGCGAGGGAGAGGTCCATCGCGCGAGTGTAACCCGACGCGACGGACAGGCCGCTCAGACCTCGACGTTGGTCAGTCGCTCGCGGCGGTGTGCTTCACTCTCGACCACCGGCGGCTCGAACCAGCGATACAGCACGGGCAGCACCACCAGCGTCAGCAGCGTTGAGGTGATCAGGCCGCCGATCACGACCACGGCCAGCGGCCGCTGCACTTCGGAGCCGGGCCCGGTCGCGAACAGGAAGGGCACCAGACCGAGCAGTGCGACGGTGGCGGTCATCATCACCGGACGGAATCGCTGTGCGCAGCCTTCGCGCAATGCCTGATCCAGCGGCATACCATTCTCGCGCAGCCCACGTACATAGGTGATCAGCACCACGCCATTGAGCACCGCAATGCCCCACAGCGCGATAAATCCGACCGACGCCGGTACCGACAGATATTCGCCGGTGACGGCCAGTCCGAACACACCACCGATGGATGCAAACGGCAGCACGGTGATGATCAGTGCCGCCAGTCGCGCTGAATTGAACATCAGGAACAGCAGGAAATAGATGGCGACGATGGTCAGCGGCACAATCACCGTCAGCGTACCCATGGCGCGCTGCATGTTCTCGAACTGACCACCCCAGGAGAAGTAGTAGCCTGCTGGCAGCCTGACCTGCTGTTCGACGCGCTGCTGTACCTCGGCGACGAAGCCGCCGAGATCGCGTCCTTCCACGTTTGCGCCGACCACCACGCGGCGCTTGCCGGTTTCGCGGTTGATCATGGGCGGACTGTCGACCAGCTTGACCGACGCAACGCTTTCAAGCGGGATCATCGCATTATCTGCAGTGCGCAGCATGGTTTCGCGAATCACATCCACCGAGTTGCGGTAACTCTCGGGATAACGAAGCAGAATCGCATAGCGGCGCTCGCCCTCGTACAGCTGGCTCACCTCGCTGCCACCGAATGCAGTCTCGATGATCGCGTGAATATCGGCAACGTTAATGCCGTAGCGGGCAATCGCGCGACGGTCGATGTCAATCGTCAGCGTCTGCTGACCTGACAGCCGGTCGACCCGGATGTCGCGTGCGCCGGGTACGGTTTTCACGATCTGCGCCAC
>JACCDW010386123.1_pt1 | contig 12298 bp, 11 predicted proteins | sample 7449781 | NCBI WGS metagenome assembly JACCDW01 (sample SAMN15323449, study PRJNA562643) | freshwater metagenome | isolation source: river surface water | place: USA:Blue River Watershed | collected 2017-08-18
GACGATGCGGCCGCCGTGGTGGGCTTTGCCCGGTCCCTGCCCCCTGGGTCCCTGCTGCGCCATCACGTGGTGGGGGACCTGGGCCAGGCCTGAAAATATTTTTTTGCCGGGGGCTTGCGCCCCTGGATTTTTTTAGACTAAAATTCAGGCGTCGGGCAATTCCGCCCGGCGCAACTTCAGAAAGCGAGAAAGCAAAATGGCACATATGATCGACACCACCACCGGCCGCGCTGCAATGGCATACGCTGGGCAAACCCCCTGGCATGGCCTGGGCCAGGCACTGACCCCCGGCGCGTCAATCGAAACCTGGACCCGTGAAGCCGGCCTAGGCTATACCGTCCTGGAATCCCCCGTGCGGTATGACACCCCGGCCGCCACCGAGCCGCAAACCTGGCCGGCCCGCAAGGTGCTGCACCGGTCCGACACCGGCGCGCCCCTGGCCGTGGTTTCCGACAGTTACCACGTGGTCCAGCCTGGCCAGGTGATGGATTTTTTCCGCCAGCTCGTCGAGCTCGGGGGCTTTCAGCTCGAAACGGCCGGGGCCCTGAGCGACGGCCGCCGGGTTTGGGCCCTGGCCAGCGTCGGCGACGCGGCCCCCGTGGTTTCCCGGGACCTGGTGAAGCCCTACCTGCTGCTGGGCACGTCCTATGATGGGACCATGGCCACCGTGGCGAAATTTACCGCCATCCGCGTGGTGTGCAATAACACCATCACGGCCGCCGTCGGGGGCTATTCCGCCGGCCGCGTGATCAAGGGCGAGGCCGAGCAAAGCCTAGGCTACCTGAAATCGGCCGTGCGGGTCCTGCATTCCGAGCGATTCGACGCCGACGCCGTGCGCCTGCAGCTCGGGATTGTGGCCGGTGCCTGGGAATCATTCCTGGTGCAGTCTCGCCAGCTCGCTGACGTCCCCATGGGCCCGGCCGATGCGGATGAATTCCTGGCCGAGCTGCTGGCCCCGTACCATACGAGCGCCAAGCCCCTGCAGGAAAGCAAAGCCTACCGCCAGGTCCTGGAGCTTTTCAACGGCCGCGCCATCGGGTCCGACCTGCCCGGGGTGGCCGGTACCCGGTGGGCCATGCTAAACGCCGTCACCGAGCTGGTGGACCATGCGCGCGGCCGCTCGAATAACACCCGGATCGAATCGGCTTGGTTCGGTGCCGGTGCGGCCCTGAAAGCCCGGGCCGCCGAGCTGCTGGCCGCCGACCTGGTGGGGGCTTAATCATGGGGTGGCTTTTCTCTCCGAGCTGGGCCACCCGTGCCGACCTGGTGCGCCACCTGCGCCGGCCGGCACGTTTCGGCGATAACCTGGAGCTGGTGCGCGCCTGCACCGTCGGGAATCATCACTGGTACCTGGTGCGCGAGCGGGCCACCGGCCTGCACTGGATCGGCCTGGACCTGCTGCAATCCGGCCGGGGCGACGGGTGGGGATACAAGGACCTGGACGAATCGGTGGGACCCTGCGCGCAGGACTGCCCCCTGGCCTACCTGGCCGCCCCGCATGCCGAGCGCGACGGGTGGGCCCTGCAGTGGCGCGAGCGGGTCCGGGCCTACCATGCCGGCCGCCAGGCCAGGCCCGCCCCTGCCCCTGGTGCCTGGGTGCAGTACGGGGGCCGGGCTTATCGCCTGCTGGAGCCTGCCGGCCCACGTCGGGGGTGGCGCGTGGCCGACGAGCTGGGCGACACCTACCGCATGCAAGCCCGCCAGCTCGCCCGGGCCGAGCCCTGCGAAAACCCGGGGGCCGCCCGCCAGGCCATGGCCGCCTGAGCTGCTGCACCTGGTGCCCGAGCCCGGCCGCGTGCCGGGCTTTTTTGTGCCTGGCCGCCGGGGGCTTGCGTGCCCTGGATTTTTTGGACTAAAATTTAAGCCCCGGCCACGGTGGCCGGGATCAACCTAGAAAGCGAGAAAGATCATGAGCTGTTTTGTCGTCAACGATTACCACGTTTCCGCCCTGGTGGCCTGGGCCGTCCGAGCTGGTGCAATCCCCGCAGGCGTGAGCCCCGACGCCGTGGCGCATGAGCTGGCCGCAGCGAATCGGGCCGCATTCCTGGAGCGCTACGCCGGCCGCTACGCCGACGAGCTGGCCCCCTTCGGTGGCCTGGACTATTCCGCCGGCCAGGACCTGGCCCCGGTGGCCATCGTCAAGGCCTGCGACTGCCTGGCCTATCAGGCCTGCGACTGGTCCGCCTGGGACGTGAGCGAGCCGGCCGCCCACCTGGCCGCCATCCGTGCGGCCGCCCTGGCCCGGTGCAATGGTGGCCGCTACCTGCCCGACACCGACGCCCGAGCCCTGGCCGGATATGACGCGGCCGCCTGGGAGCTGGCCGAGCCCGAGCTGGCCGGGGGTGCAGCATGAGCCGGCCCGCTGCAGTGGTGGGCCGCCTGGTGCAGGTGCAGGCCGTGCAGGACGTCGGCCGCGTGCGCGTCGGCCATGATCGGGAATGGTCCGAGTATCGGGTGCAGGCCTGGGACCCGGCCGGCCGCCTGGTGGCCGAGTATCACACCGACGACAAGGGCGACGCCCTGGACACGGCCGCCCGGATTTTGCAGGACCTGGCCGCCCGGGCCGGCATGCCCGCCTGATCCGGTCCCCTGGCATGCGCCCCGAGCCCGGCCAGGTGCCGGGCTTTTTTGCGCCCGGTATCGCACGCCGGGCCCTTATCTATGTCTTTTTTGCATGAGCCCATGCGCCGGCCGCATGCGGGTAAACCTGCCCCCTGAGCTCGGCCGCCTGAGCCCCGATCCGTGGCCGGTGTATCGCACGCCGGGGCCCCTGGGCCGTGGCCCGAGCTGCGCCGGCCAGGCCCCCGGGCCGTGCTACCTGGTGCGCGGGCCGTGGCCCGTGGTCCGCGTGCCTGGTGGCGTGCTACCTGGTGCGCGCCCTGGTGCGCCTGGTGCCTGGTGCGCGGCCCCCGATCCTGGCCACCTGGTGGCCGATCCGTGGCCCCCGGCGCGTGCGCCCTGGTGGCCGCCGGCCGTGGCGCGTGCGCCTGGTGCGCGGTACCTGGTGCGCGGCCGCCGGTGCCCGGTCCGGGTCCCCTGGCCGTCGGCGCGCGGACCCCGTACCCGCCCCGGGGCCCAAAAAACGCGCCCGGTCGCGGGCGTCGCAGGCTTCGGCCCGGTTTTACACAGCCGATGATGGCCAGAATAGTTTTACGGGTCCCTATCCCAGAATTCAAAGGTTTCACGTGAAACCTTCCGTGAAACAGGCCCCCTTTGATCAACTTGTCAACTCGTGCGAAAATTTCTCGCAATTCAAAAGCAAATGACCCTATGCAGAGTTCTGCCCCCGACGACGTTGAAGCCGACCGCCTAAGGCTTGAGTACAGGCTCGCGCAACTGCAAACACAGGAGCGTGCAAGGGCTCACTTCATTGATTTCGTGAGGTACGTCTGGCCCGAGGCGATCTTGGGCGCGCACCATGAGAAGATGGCCAAAGCCTTTGACCGGATCGCCAACGGCACGCTCAAGCGCCTGATCATCAACATGCCGCCCCGGCACACGAAGTCTGAGTTCGCGTCCTATCTTCTGCCTGCGTACTTGATGGGCAGAGACCCGCGCACCAAGGCCATTGAAGCAACCCACAACAGCGAGCTCGCCGTGCGCTTTGGCCGCAAGGTCCGTGATCTGATGGACCAGACGACCTACAAGGAGCTCTTCCCCGAGGTGAGCCTGAAGCAGGATTCAAAGGCTGCCGGCCGGTGGGACACGAACCGTGGTGGGGAATACTTTGCTGTCGGTGTCGGCGGCGCGATGACCGGTCGCGGTGCGGACGTTCTGAGCATCGACGACCCGCATTCCGAGCAGGATGCTTTGTCGGACCTGGCTTTGGACAACGCGTGGGAGTGGTACCAGGGCGGTCCCCGTACTCGTCTGCAGCCGGGCGGAGCCATCGTGGTGGTGATGACCCGGTGGGGTACGAAGGACATGACGGCCCGATTGATCAAGGCCCAGTCCTCGCACAACGCAGACAAGTGGGAGGTCATCGAGCTGCCTGCCATCATGCCCTCGGGTAAACCCCTATGGCCAGAGTTCTGGAAGCTCGAAGAGCTCTTGGCGGTCAAGGCGTCGCTGTCGGTGCAGAAGTGGAACGCCATGTACCAGCAGCAGCCCACGAACGACGAGGGCGCGATCCTGAAGCGCGAGTGGTGGCGCGTGTGGCCACACACTGAGCCGCCGCTGGTGAACTACATCATCCAGACCATGGACACGGCCTACTCGAAGAAGGAGACGGCCGACTACTCTGTCATCACGACCTGGGGCGTGTTCTACCTGGACGAGGACTCGGGGGCCAACATCATCCTGCTGGACGTCAAGCGCGGGCGCTGGGATTTCCCTGAGCTCAAACGTGTGGCCAAGGAGCAGTACGAGCACTGGCAGCCAGACAACCTCCTGATCGAGGCCAAGGCAACGGGCACACCGCTGCAGCAGGAGCTGCGCCGGATGAACATCCCGGTGACGATGTACTCGCCGGGCGGGCGCAAGGCGGGCACGGACAAGGTCTCACGGGCCAACTCTGTCGCCCCGATCCTGGAGTCGGGCATCGTGTGGGCACCGGACACGGACTGGGCGGAAGAATTGGTCGAGGAATGCGCGGCCTTTCCCAATGGGGACAACGACGACATGGTGGACGTGACGACCATGGCACTCATGCGTTTCCGTCAGGGCAACTTCATCAGCCTGCAGACTGACGACAATACTGATTCAAGCGCGCACAGAGACCTTGTCCCCGAGTACTATTGAGGAATAAAATCTCCTCAACTATCTACTTGGCAGGGGCAACATGCAAGATCAATATCTTCCCAGCGGAACCGGCGATGATTCGCTGGATACCCCTGTCGATTTGAATGCTGCGCAACCCGTGCAGCATTTTGCTTTTGGGGGCATCGCAAATCCTGCGCAGAACCCTTTCCTGCGCGGCTCGGATCGCAAGTTCCTTGAAGCGCGGCAAAAGGAGTTCGATGAATTCGAACGACAGCGCCTGGCCTACAACGATGCGCTGACCAAGTGGCAGAACGAGGTCTACAACCCGTACAAGACGCAGGTCGATGCGTACAACACTGCCGCGCAGAAGTACAACACTGAGGTCTACGATCCGTACAAGGCTCAGGTCGAGGCGTACAACCAGGCGCTGAACAAGTACAACGAAGAGGTCTACAACCCGTACGCCAAGCAGTACGCGGACTATGAGGCCGCTGTCAACGCGTGGAACGCGGGCAGTCGTGAGAGCGACTACACAGGCCCTGCCGCACCGACGCTGGCGCGCAAGTTTGACATGACGATGCCCACGGCCCCGACGGCGTTTGGCATGACCGCGCCCACGGCACCGGAGGACTTCAAAGGCACAGCGCCTGTCCTGCCGTTCAAGGAAGAGGACGTGGTGGCGTACCAGCGTGCGGCTGCCGGTCGTGCGCAAAAGGATGCTGGCCAGCGTGCGTTGGCGCTCGAAGTGGTAAGCAATCCTGATCAGTTCAACTTCGGTTCCATGTCTGTGGCCAACCGATTCATGGCCAAGGGAGGTCCCGTGGAAAAATCAGCTCGCGAGATGATGGACGAGGTCGAGGCACCGGAGGATGAGGCCGCGTTTGCGCGCATGCTCTCCGAGGTCGAGGCAGGTAGCAAGATGGACCGTGAGGCGATCCGCGCGGCCGTGGAGAAAGTCGCTGCCGCAGGCCGTGGCGGCGACGAGCTTCTGGCCTATCTGTCGCCTGAGTCGATGCAGGCGCTTAAGCGCATGGGTGGCGCGGGGACCATCAACCCTGCTACCGGCCTGCCGGAGTTCAAGGGTGGCGTGATCGGTCGCATCGGTCGCAGCATCAAGAAAATCTTTGGCCGCAGCGACCGCCCGCAGGCGGCTGTGCAGCAAGACGGTGGCGCAGCAGCTCCTGTCCAACCGGCCGCGCAAGCGCCACAGGCGGTCGAGCCTGCCCAGACCATGCCTTCGGCTGCGGACCTGATGAAACAGCTCGACGATGCCAATGCAGCGCGCAGGGCGGCGGAGGAAAAGGCCGCTGCCGATCTCGCGGCACTTCGCACGCAGCAGGAGGCCGCACTCAAGGCGCAGCAAGAAGCCGCAGCCACCGCGCAAAAGGATGCGATTGCAGCGGCGCTCAAGGCGGATGCCGAGGCGCGGGCCAAGGCCGCTTTGCCGTTGTCCCAGGCCGCCACTGGCATGACCAACCGCACAGGGACCACGGGTACCACCGCCGCTACTAGCCAGGCCACTAGCCAGGCAGCGAGCAACGATCCTCGCGTCGCCACTGCACTGAGTCTGATGTACCGTAGCCACACAACGGGCGCGCCTACGGCGGAATTTGATCGCATGGGCGGGTACAACACGGTTGCTCAGTTGGCCGCGTCGGCTGGCCACAGCGCCACGCCGCAGTGGATCGCGAACTACGAACGGTCGATGGGCCTGCCTGAGAGCGAGTACACCAAGCGCAACAGGCAGTTCCTGACCACGTCGGCCGGCATGCTGTCTACGCTGCCTGGTGGCGGCACGCAAAACCCGATGGACCCCAATTTTGTTGGACCACGGACCCCGGCCCAACAGCAGCAGTTCAATGCGATCAGTCTGCGCTCTCCAGCGGTGCAGTCGATGGGCAGCTTCTCGCCGATTTCGGCGGGCTTTGCCAATCTGTCCACGCCCTTCGCACCGACGCCTGGCCTTGGTTTGATCCAGCGCCCGACCTCTGCCGGCTTCTCGCCGATGGACCCCAACTTCCTGCGCAACCTGGGCCGCTACGATCCTGTCACGCAGCGCCAGATGATCGAGGAGCGCGAGCGCGACATGGGCCTTCGGCCGCGAGCCCCAGTCGATCCCAATCTGCCCGATGTCAGCGGCACCTTTGTGGACATGGGCCGTGTTCCACAGCCCGACTACACCAACCGTGGCGTGGGAGCCGTGGGCGACATCGGTGGCATCACGATCCGTGGCCCGGCAACCCCGGGCCCGCTGCCGTCTTTCGGCAGCATCCGCTCTGACCAGGCGCGGGCCTCGGACCCCGGCAACTTCTTCGCCTTGAGCCAGCCTGCAGCGCCGGGCATGAACCCTGGCACGGTGAGCACGCCGTACAACCCCTTGGCCATGTACCAAGGACCATCGCCCGTGCAGGCCATTGCCAACAACCCCAACCTGTCCCCGGGCATGCTGGGTGGCCAGCAGAACGCTGGGATGATGACCGACCGCTTGGGCAACCGCATCTACGCGCCTGGCACACCGCCCGCCTTCATGTTTGGCCCGCCTGGCTTTGCCAAGGGCGGTGAGGCTGACATCAACGCCATGCGTGCCCTGGTGGACGCGAGCAACATGGCCGATGAGGCGGACCAGGAAGAGGTCATCAACACCGATCCTGTTGGCAGTGCCAAGAGCATGCTCAGTGATCTGATGGCGCAGGAAAAGCCTCGTCCGAAGGCCACTGGCAAGATAGGCCGAATGCCGGCCACTGGTGGCGGTGCAGAGACGCCCAAGGAGATGGCGCTGCAATTTGAGGCGCTGATGTCGCAAAAGGACATCAAGCCCAAGGCGGCCAAGTCTGCACAAGCCGAGCTGCGCGCGCTGGCCAGGAGCTATCAGCTCAAGAAGGCGGCAGCGGAGAACGCGGCCCGTGGCCTGATGAGCAACACCCTGGGTGCACCCACGTTGGAAAAGCCTACCCTTGAGCAGCCGACGCTGACCACGCGCCGGTTTGCCGAAGGGGGTGAAGCAAAAAAAGGACAGGAGGTCGAGGGCTCTGACGGCCCCTCGGCCTCCGCTTTGCTTCGCCGTCTGGGCCTGGCAGTGGCCCGTGGAGTTCCGCAGGCTGTGACCGGTCTTGTGGACCTGGCAGCACTGCCCTTGACAGCAACCGGCCGGATGAAGGCCGAGGATGTCGTGGGCACAACCGACTACTTGACCAAGCGCGGTCTCCTGCCCAAGCCGCAAGAAGGCCTGGCCAGTGAGAGCGCAGAGCTCTTGTCGAGCATGGCTTCGCCTGGCGGCGCGGCCAAGGCTGCTGTCATTGGGATGATCGGGCCCAAGGGCATCATTGAAGCGGCTCGCCGCTCTACGCTTTTCAAGGGCCCGGGCATGACAGTGCCGCAGGAGCAATTCTCTTCGGCGCAGATGCTCAAGATGCTGGAGGAGCAGGGCATCGATACCAATCGGATGTGGCTGCGTGGGAAAAAGGAGGACGCCGTTAAGGGCGCTCCGCACTACGACTACGACACGCTGGAGTACCTGTACAACTACCAGAAGCGCCCTGATGCAGTGGAGGCCGCGATGCGTGATTCGCGGCGCTCGCAAGCTACTCAGGGTCGCACGCTCTCGCGCCAGCCGGGTGATCGCTCGGTGACCAAGTTCAACACCACGGGTGGTGTGTGGCTCACCGAGAGTCCGAGCTTGGCGCAAACCTACGCGGGCGAGCGCGGCTATGTCATCCCTGTGTATGCTCCCAAGCCAGACGTCAAGCTCGATGCCAAGGGTGAGCAGTGGGGCGACTTCTACCGCAAGGACAAGGATTGGAAGGAAGCCTTTGCCGATCCGAAGGTGCGGCTGGTGGAGGTGCGCAATATCATCGACGCAGGGCCACATTGGACCAAGATGATCTCGCCTGAGGCCAGTGAAGAGGAGCTGCGCGCGCTGCTCACGGCCACGAACCTGTTTGCCAAGAAGCCGTTCAAAAAGCGCGTGGTCAACAAGCTCACCGGTGAGCCCTTTGAATTCAAACACGGCGGCTCCGTGAGCCACGCTGCATAAGGAAAGCACATGCCAATCGACAAAGCCCTCAATCAAGCACCCGTCCTGGACGTGGTCGTCGGCCTACCAGAGCCGCAAATGGACATCGAAGTCGTCATTGAAGACGACGGTGGCGCGACGGTGGAGATTGGCGCAGACAAAGCGGCCGAGGTGGACTTCTACGACAACCTCGTAGACGTCATCGACCCCGATGATCTGGGTCGAATCGCGCTGGATGTCTCTGCTGCGTTCGAAGCGGACAAGGGTTCGCGCTCGGACTGGGAGAACATGTACGCCAAGGGCCTGGAATTGCTGGGCCTGAAGATGGAAGAGCGCACCAAGCCCTTCCGTGGGGCCTCTGGTGTAGCCCATCCGATGCTCACCGAGGCCATCGTGCAGTTCCAAGCGCAGGCTTTCAAGGAGCTGATGCCTGCTGGTGGCCCTGTGCGCACCCAAATCGTGGGCAAAGAGACGGTAGACAAGTACCAGCAGGCCTCGCGCGTGCAGGATTTCATGAACTACCAGATCACCACGGTGATGGAGGAGTACACACCAGAGTTCGATCAGCTACTTTTCTACACCGGCTACGGTGGTTCGACCTTCAAGAAGGTCTACTACGACTACCAACTGGGCCGGATGGTGTCAAAACTGTGTTTGGCAGACGACGTCTACATCCCGTACAACGGTTCGAGCGTCATGAGCCAGTGCGCGCGGATCACTCATCGCATCGCGATGGACGCAAACGACTTCCGCAAGCGCGTTGTGGCCGGCGAGTACCGCGATATTCCGATCCAAACGAGCGCCGCGCCTTCTGATCCGAGCCCAATTCAGGCCGCAACCGACAAAGTGGTTGGTGTGCAGCCTACGGACGACATCGGCGAGGTGTTTTTGCTCGAAATGCTGGTGAATTTGGACATCCCAGGCTTTGAAGACATGGATTCCAAGGGCGAGCCGACCGGTATCAAGCTGCCGTACGTCGTCACACTGGCCGAAGACACGCTTCAGGTGGTCGGAATTCGTCGGAATTGGCGCGAAAACGATCCGCTGAAGAACCGCCGCAACTATTTCGTGCACTACGTGCTCGTGGAAGGTCCCGGAGCCTACGGTTTGGGCTTTGTGCACCTCATCGGCGGCCTGTCCAAGGGCGCAACGAGCGCTTTGCGCCAGCTCATCGACGCTGGCACGCTGGCAAACCTGCCTGCGGGCTTCAAAGCCAAGGGCGCGCGCATCGCGGACGACTCCGATCCGATCCAACCGGGCGAGTGGCGCGATATTGACGTCGGCGGAGCCGAGATTTCGGCCTCGCTGCTGCCTCTGCCGTACAAAGAGCCGAGCCAAGTGCTGTTTGGCCTGCTCGGATTCCTTGTGGACGCTGGAAAACGCCTGTCCAGCACCGCCGACATGCAAGTTGGCGATGGCAACCAGTACGCACAGGTTGGAACGACGCTGGCGCTGCTGGAGCGTGGCTCGATGGTCATGTCCAGCATCCACAAGCGCATGCACTATGCGCAGACGCTGGAGTTCAGGCTGCTGTTCGAGGGCTTCGGTACCTTCTTGCCCGATGAGTACCCATATGAAGTGCCTGGCGCAAGCCGCCGGGTCAAGCGCACGGACTTCAACAACATGGTGTCGGTACTTCCGGTGGCCGACCCCAACATTTTCAGCACTGCGCAGCGCATTCAGCTTGCGCAGATGCAGCTTCAGCTCGCGCAGAGCGCCCCGAACATGCACAACATGTACGAGGCCTACTACCGCGTCTACGCTGCGCTCAATGTGCGCGACATCGACGGTATCTTGCTGCCGCAGAACACGCAGATGCCGCGTGATCCGGCAACCGAGAACGCCGATGTGCTTAACAACATGCAGCTCAAGGCATTCGCTGGCCAGCAGCACGATGCGCACATCATCACCCACCTGATGATGGGCCTGTCGCCCATCCTGCAGGCCAATCCGATGTCAGCCATGATGCTGCAACGCCACATCCTGGACCACGTGCGCATCAAGGCCGAGGAGGACGTGGAAGCGGACCTGTTCAAGGCCTACGGCACCGATCCTGACCGCATGGTCTCGCCGATCCAGAAGGAAGGCATGGTCGCTTTGCGCATTGCCCAGTACATGAAGGACGTGCGCGACCTGCAGGACCAGCTCACGGGCGGTGGCGGCGAAGACCCCATCGTGGCGCTCAAGCAGCAGGAGCTGCAGCAGCGCGCCCAGGCCGATCAGGCCGACAACCAGATCGATCAGCAGCGTTTGGCTCTTGACCAGCAGCGTCTGCAGCAGCGTGGCCAGATCGATCAGCAGCGCCTGGCGCTGCAAGCCGCCAAGGTTCAACAATTCCCACCAGGAGCACGAAATGCCGCTTAAAAAAGGTTCCAGCCAGAAGACGATCAGCGCCAACATCGGCGAGATCGTGCGCGACTACAAGAAGGACGGAAAGATCGGTACCAGCAAGCCCAAGAGCAAGGCTGCTGCCGTCAAGCAAGCCGCTGCCATTGCCTACGACAAGGCCGGCAAGACTCGCAAGATGGCCGCTGGCGGTGACGTCATCAAAAAGCCCAAAGGAGTACCTGGTCCTTCGATGGTTGTGAAAAAGAAGGACGGGAACCGTCCAGTGAAGATATACTGACAACTACCAACGCCTTCAGTCGGTGCGTTAAACCGACTGCTTTTCATGGAAATCGACCATGCTTGAATTTGCAGAAGCAGTTCTGAAAGAAATCAGAAAGCATCGCCACCAGGCCCACGAGATCGTGTTGGGCGGCGGTATTTCCGACATGGAGCGTTACCGCTTCATGATGGGCCGCCTCGAAGGTTTGAACCTGGTCGAAGAGTCCGTGAAAGCGCTTTTGAAGAAGGCCACGGGCGACGAAGACGAGGACCTGTAACCTGAAAGGAGAACCATGGAAGCCGCGACGACCGAAGTACCGCAGATCAACATGACTGCGCTGGAACGCAAGTGGGCCGAGGAAGCTGCCAACAAGCAGCCGGCCTTGGACGATGCGTATACCGAGCACGGGTTCGATCCCGAGAAGCTCGATCAGTCTGTGATCGACACGATCCCCAAGCCCACTGGCTGGCGGATCGCCATCCTGCCCTACCGTGGCGCAGAAAAGACCAAGGGCGGCATCGTCCTGGCCGAGGAGACCCAGAGGAAGACGCAGTTGGCCACCGTGTGCGGCTACGTCCTGAAGATGGGTGACCTGGCCTACGGTGACGATTCCAAGTTTCCCACCGGTCCGTGGTGCAAGGAAGGTGACTGGATCATCTTCGGCCGCTACGCCGGTGCCCGCATCCCCATCGACGGCGGCGAGATTCGCCTCATCAACGATGACGAGGTGCTGGGCGTGGTCAACGATCCCGAAGACATTCTGCACATGTAAAGGAGCATGGAATGAGTACAGAGAACCAAGAACTGGAGTACCGAATTGGAGAAGACGAGCAGCCTGCTGCTGTCGCCATTGGCGAAGACGGCAAGGCAGAGCTCCTGGACAAGCCGCAACCCCCGCAAGCGGTTGTTGACGGCGCAGGCGCAGCGGGTGCTGGCGACAACCGCAGCGAAGTGGACGATTACAGCGACAACGTCAA
>JACCDW011084594.1_pt1 | contig 12297 bp, 12 predicted proteins | sample 7449781 | NCBI WGS metagenome assembly JACCDW01 (sample SAMN15323449, study PRJNA562643) | freshwater metagenome | isolation source: river surface water | place: USA:Blue River Watershed | collected 2017-08-18
CAGGGACTTAAACATGGGCGACTCCTGATTCTGAGATCGCGGTGGCGAAGGCCGTCATTTTTTAGCCTACCTGGAGGTTTTGGGCTAGTAGCGGGCGGAAAAATTTCGTTCTCAGCGGAGACCTTTGTTAGGAAAGAGGCAGTGAACCTTGGAGGGACTGCCTGGTGAATGATATCTGTGTGGAAATTGCTGGTTATACCGTCAATGTAAGAGTGGCCGGCATTTTGGAACGAGACGGGGCTGTCCTTGTGAATCAGATCCAGGGCAGTGATTTTTGGTTCCTGCCGGGAGGGCGGGTTGCGGCTGGCGAAACCTTTCAGCAAGCCCTCGCGAGGGAATTGCGGGAGGAACTTTTGTTCGATTTCAAGATCGGGCCTTTTCGTTTCATGTGCGAGAATTTCTTCACTTACAACGCCAAACCCTTTCATGAGATTTGTGCTTTTTTCAATGTTCCGTGCTGCCCGAGCTTCAGCACGGAAGGATTTGAAAACGACGAAATAATTTTTCGTTGGATGGAGCGGCATGAGTTCATCAGCTCAAATATTCAGCCGGGCATTTTGAAGGAAGCGCTCTATGGCTCAAGTTCCAAGCAGAGCCATTTTGTAGTCCACATGCCAAGACAGGGCATGTAGGAAAACTCAGGGACTGCACGCGATGGCTCGAACCTTAAGGTTGTCGACTCGACCGAATGCGTCAGTTTACATGATGATTTCGGAGGAGGAAGTGTACTGATTGGCAGGCCAACTACGCCAGCTCATGCAGAAATTCTTGGAGAGCCTACCAATTCTCCGTTGAATGGCACCCGTAATTGCAGTAAAAACTGAGTCTCCCATGAGTCGGGGCGTAGCGCAGTCTGGTAGCGCACACGTCTGGGGGGCGTGTGGTCGCTGGTTCGAATCCAGTCGCCCCGACCATCTGGGAAAAAGCCGAAACCTCTGGATTCACAGGGGTTTCGGCTTTCTGTTTTTGGCTGCTACTGCCGCCATCTGTAAGAACCTCAGATACTGGACTTCGTCTCTTTCAAAGCAGCAATCACCGCGCCAGCCCAAATCTGATAACCCTTGGCTGTCAAATGAACAAAGTCTCCCATCATTTCTTTGCTAATGGATCCATCCTCTTCGACAAGCTGGGCACCAATATCGAGCACATCCACATTCCAATCCTTGGCTTTGGCTATGAGAAGCTCATTAGTCGCCTGAACCTTTAGGCGAAGTGGATCTTTCGGGGATTGCTCTCGCGGAAAAATTGCCATCAGGATGATCCTGGCCTGTGGCTGCTCCTGCCGGATTGCAGCTATCACGTGCTGAATTCCCTTTAACGCTTCCGGAGGGGTATCTCCGGCTCCCAAATTGTTAGTGCCAATAAGCAGAACCATTGTCTTCAAGGAGAGCCCACGGAGCTCTCCATTTTGAATGCGCCATAGGAGATTCTGGGTTCTATCACCACCTATCCCCATTTTGATTGGCAAATAGGAACCGAAGAATTGCGTCCACTCTTTGCGTGGCCACATTTGAGTAATAGAGTCTCCCAAGAAAGCGAGCTGGGCAGTTTTCCGGGCAGGATCCGCTTGGATGTCCTTCACTCTTTTGCACCACTCGTCCCGACCCATCCACGGATAATCCTGAAACCTCGGATAGGAAAGATTTGGCTTCTCGGGGCCTGGAGGCAGAGAAGTGACACATTCTGACCATTTTATGGGTGCGGCTTTTTCAGAATTGACTTTGGAGGGTAGGGTTGCGCAACCCAACAGCAGAAACAAGGCCAGCGCAGAAATAAAGCGTGTATGAGTCAAAATTATTCTCCAGATACGTTCAAGATAAGTTCAGACGTGTCTGAAAAATCTCCCAGTAGCGTTATCCAGGCTATACTGGATGGTCTATCAAAGCTTAGGAGGTAATCCTTGTCCGGCCTGAGAGCTTTTTTATTGAGGGTTACCGACTCAAGTCGTGATGACTTTCTTACATTAATTCTAAAAATCGGATTCTGTAAGCTTCCACTGCCAACTTTGAATTTGACCTTGAGGGGACCAGCTGCAGTTTGAGTCAGGTCCCACGCGCCATAGACATGATTCCATCCTTTTGGTTTCAATTCAGTTTTATCGCTTCGTCCAACTCCCGCTGAGCCTTCTGAGTTGGCTTCGATGTTTTGCCCCGTAATAGAAACGGATTGAACAGTCTCAATCTGAGCAACCTGCCTTGCAACAGCGCGATCTTTGAATTCTCCCAGCACGACATGAACAGAATAACTTTGGTAAGGATAGCCGCTTAGTTTTTTGTCATCGCCGTATGCGTTATATTCAACCTGTCCAACAGCCCCGTAGTTCGTGCCCCAGGCCAGGCGCTTGGATCTCGGATCAAATTCAAGCTGATACTGATTGAGCTGGTAGGTCCAGTTCCAACCTTCAGGCATTGGTCCACTCGATTTTTTGCCCCAGGCACTATAAAACCAATATCCCCCGGCATCATGTTGTTGCCATGTTTGCGTCTGAACCAGCCCCATCTCGGCGTTCGTTGGCTCTGACCACATTTGAGCATAGGGAACAAGGTTTTCCTCCCGATAGTCCCAGGAACTCTTCATGCTGAGCGTCGGGCTTGTTGACTTGAATTTGAACCGATCTCCCCAGCCAATACCTGACACGGTGCTTCGTCTATCACCGTCCCAGCCAATGTCCCCATAGGGTGAGCGGGAGTCCGCGTTAATCGCGTTGGGCTTGGCGCGGCTAAGATCATGGGTAATGGCAAAGACAGGATTGTCCTTGCCGTTGGCAATGAACCAATGGACGGTAACGTCAATGGGCTCGTTGGCGATTTTCATAGTCCACCTGTACTCGTGGATTGCATGATGCCTGCCTTGAAACGCTCGCGAAAATTTTCCGGGGGCGCTCAGGCTCGTTACCCAATGATTGTTGTTCTGAGCATCGTTGTAGTGGTTAACCAAAAATCCAAAACCGGGATTTTCATCTGATGATCCGGTGCAGACTCGGACTCCCTGGTTTATTTCATATTCAAAATATCGGATATAGCCGCCGTAACTTCCTGTCGGGTCCAGTTCGTGATTTCTGACCAGAGCAAACTTTCTCGGCCTTGAACTCGAATCATGCCAGCCATACATATCCGACGCAAAGCTTTTGCCAGACTGATGAGGGATTGAAGCATCAGCTACCGATATCGACGGTATAATTTTGCTTTCAAGTTGGACTCTCTTGCGAAGCAAAAACTTCGCAACGAAAAGCACAGTTGCCAGAGTAATGAGCAAAAGGATTTTCTTCTGAAGACTTTTCATTCTAAACCTTACGAAGGTCGTTTTTCAGCCTCGTGACGTTGTCACTCATCAACCCCAACTTCTGACCCGAATCCGAAAGGAAGCCGTGACCAGAGCATCACCAAAGGCAAATAATCACAAAGATTCTGAGTAGGATGGGCTTCATCGCAATTCTATGCAAACAATTGAAGGCGGGGCCAGAACCAATAGTTCCATCCCGCCTCGCCAGTGTCGCGTCGATATGCCACATAATGGGCGTGGAAGCAAGTCGAATGGGCAGAAAATAAAGCTAAATCGTCACAAGTCATGCTTTTTCTAAACTCGCAAAAAAGCGCTTGGATTTGCGTGATATTGCGAGGCCGCTGAGTGTTACCTGCCGACGCCTGTAGTTCTTATCTCGCTCTCAAGGTATGTGGCGGAACGTCCTGCATAGTGAGATAGGCTTGAGTACGTGCGCAGAAAACGAAAATTGAGATCCAGCCTTGAAGAGACTTTGATTTTGCTTAAACAGTTCAAAAGCCGTGAAGGACTTTTATGTTCCCAGTTTGGAGCCCGGGCTGACATGAACCTTTTAATTCACCGGGAGGGGCAGCTTTCCTGTGCTTGCTGCTCCAGAGGCCTCACCCCTTCACGCCTGGTCTGTGTCAATTTGATCTTCCTTCGAGCATTCAGCACATGGCTGCCGTGGACTTATTTTTCTGTGAACGTAAATTTTGCCCGGTTCTTGCAATGCCAGGTGCAGGTGTCTTTTGAGTCACCCGTAAATTGATAGAAAAGTGCCGGTAAGGGAGCCCGACATGATGCTGGAACAGCCCAAGGAAAAAGTTTCCATTTTGCTTGTCGATGACCAGCAGAGAAATCTCGACGTCCTGCGTGCTATTTTAGGGGGCATGGACTATCACCTTGTCGAAGCGATGTCCGGTCACGGTGCTCTGAATTGTCTCAGAGACGAAGAGTTTGCTGTCGTGCTACTGGACGTCATGATGCCAGATATGGATGGGTTTGAGTGCGCCAAGCTAATTCGATCCAACCGAAATTACACGCATACACCCATAATCTTCGTTTCGGCTGTCGCAGACGATATGGACTTTGTCTACAAAGGCTATAATTCAGGTGCGGTCGATTACATTGTGAAGCCACTCAACCCAGCTGTCCTGAAAGCCAAGGTGGCGATTTTCGCCGATCTCTTTCGCACCAAGAAAATCCTGGTCGACCAGCTTCAGGAAGCCAGAGCGCTGTGCCGGAAACTGGAGCTTGAAATCGAATATGGGCACCAGGAAAAAGAAGCGCTGTTGGACATGGTTCGAAACTTCGCCGCTTCCTTTGAAGCTCGTTTGAAGGCCAACGAAACCGCGACTGGTCTTGGTTTGAGTCGCGGTGATGTGTTTAAAGCCGAACGGCTCGATTGAGTCAGGGCTTAAAGGTCAGAATCCCCACGGCCTCATGCATCAAGGTTTCCTGCGCTCTCACCACAGTTTGAATCTGCACAGGATCAAAGTTGTTCGCCTGCATGAAAGCAAGCCCGGCCTGGGTATCAAGTGGGAATATCCCATCCTGATTCTTCTTATAGGTCACCGTGCAGGATAATTCCGCCTGAGCCTCCACACACACGGCCTGCCCCTGCTCACCGGAAAGCTGCAAAGGCTTCTCGGCGGAAATACTGTGCAGTTCAATACTGCGGGCATTTTCCCCAGTGAGCTCATAGGGCAGGTCATATTCCAAGGAATAGATGCCATCGATCCTGAGGTTCCAGTCGATATCGCGAACCGGAAGGTCAACTGGTGTATCCATATACACGCCCTCAGGGACTTTATACATTCCCGTCAGATCAATTCCCGTCGCCCAGAGATTGGACTGCCAAACCAAAGCCATAGCTGCTGTTAAACCGATACTCAGAAGACTCTTTCCAGGATTATGCTTCATCATCGGATACTCCATTTAGGACTCGACAGTTTGATAGTATGTGGAACGCCCTGAACCAAACCTTTGCAATGTTCCCAACTCGACCAGACGGGTTAAATCCCGCGTTATGGTGGCATCAGATACTTTGAATCTCTCAGCCATCTTCCGAGGCTGAATCTTATCCTGAAAGCGTGCCATTTCCAGGATTTCCATTTGCCTGACATTCAACTGAGGCAAATGACTATCCAGGTCAGCACGCTCGGGAAGTAGAGAGTTCTGTGGCAACGAGGCCCTTGTGGGTACAGATATTGTCTTCTCGGATGCATCCGCTTCCTTCCCGCTCGGTGTGACGACACGGCCGTTTCTCACACTTACGCCCTCCTCCAGACGATAACCACACTCGGTAACTTCGATCCAGCGTGCGTAAGGCTGCAGGAGCTTTCGTGTCCTTGCAATCAAGGTATATATAAGCTGATCATGCCGCGCGGGATGATAGACCTGGGCCCACAGAAAATGTGTGATTTCCTCTTTGCTGAGTTCCCGTCCGTCTTTGAGCGCCAGCAGGAGCTTTTTGATCAAAGCGCTGCAACCTTCCGCCCGGTGTGTGACGTGACCCCGGGAAAAAAGCGTCAGTGAGCCTGGCTGCAGGTCCAAGACAATCAAATTCTGGTGCGGTTTAATACCAAGAACCTGATGCAAAAAGGAAAGCCAGCCTTTGGTGAAAATATCGGATATGATATCGCGCTTATTGAAATGCACATCATCGATCAGGTCACCGAGTGGATCCTCGCCGCGACGACAGTTGGCTGTGATGAGTTCACTACGACTTTGAATGCGTCGCGAAATAAAGGATCCCGACCTGGCTGTCAGCGCTTTGATATCGCGGATCACAGCCTTATGCTCCGCCCACATGCCGATCCTTTCCAGAATCTGGCATTGAAGACCAAGTGATTTTAAAACGGAAGGTGTATAACTTCGATCACGGGCTCTTGCCTCGGCATTGCGAGCGATCGAAAGCGCAATGGCATCGTTTCCTTCGAGCATCTGCACATGGGCGAGGCCAAGGTTGTAGATGGTTTCAAGATAGGGATTATCCACTTTGTAAACCAGCGCGCTGGCTTTTTCGAGAAGGGCCGAGGCTTCGCGCAGATCACCCGTCAAAGTCAGAATGCGGGCCAGCTGAATCTGCAGCGAGGCTTTCGTGTAAGCATCTTCATACTTGCACCTGCTGAGCGCTTCATTGAGTTCTGCGATGATTTCATCCGCGTGGGAGCAAAGGCCATACGTTGCGCGATAAAGCCGCTGGGCTGCGTCGAAAGTCTGCGTGAGAGCGCCCTGACCCAGACGCATGGCCTTTTCCCGAGCCAGCTTAAGATTGATCATGCCCGCGTTGACCTGGCCAAGCTGCAGCTGAATGTGCCCGTGGAGTTCATGGGCGAGACAGGCCCCATAGGGAAAGGACGAGGCTGTCGCTGAATTCAAAGCCTTGCGACTCCAAAGCTCAGCCTGTCGAAAGTACCCCATATTGTAACGCAAAAAGGCCAGACCCTGTGCTGCATAAAACTTCACCCGCTCCTGTTCCGGGATGGGTGCGCCGTCTTTGCCAAGTCGCTGTACAATGTCCCGAGCCCGCTTGAGATTCTCAGCAAACAAAGCACGGGCCGCACGGATGCGTCGTTCACGACAGACCGCAAGCGCATAGAAAAATCGCGTCACCAGGGCTGCAGGGCAGGGAAGGGTATGAATATAGGCATGATAGAGGCCGCCCGCTTCCTCGGTGCGGCCCAGGAGCGCCAGGGCCGCCACGACTTGAGGCAGGTTTTCAGGGCCTGGCTGAAAGTCAGGACTATCGACACTCAGCGCTAAAATTTCGCTGTAGCGCCCTTGATAAAGCAGTTTTTCAAGTTCGGGAGCGGCCATGTCATAAATCGCTAGCATAGGTTCCCCTTGCGTTTACTGCAAGCCACCAGGGCTTGCAACTGTTTTGTTGTACTAGCGAAGAATGATGGAAGGTCTTTTAGCTCGAGGGGATGAGCTTCGCGTCGAACTCCACTTCAACGGTGACCTTATCGGCCACGGTTACTCCCAGATAGGAAGGAACACCGATGGGATAGTCAGCCAGCTTGATTTCACTGCTGGCCTTCACTTTAAGGGCATCCTTGCCAAGTCCTGTGATCTCACAAGCGCCCTTGATCGGTTTTTTGACCGATTTGATGGCAAGGCTACCATTGAATTCGCAGGTGCCTTCTGTGCCTTTTTCAAAGCGAATCGATTCGAGATTCAGTTCGGCTGTGGGGAACTTTTTGGTTTCCAGATATTTCTCGTGCATATGATTGTCGCGAAGATCAATCCCGGTTTTTATAGGAGCAAGGTCGGCGACGAGATCACCTTTCAGATTCCCCTGCTCGGCGGCCAGACGACCTTTGAGGCGTCCGCCTTCACCTTTGATTTTAAGAAAGCCGGGTTTGCCGATTGCTAAAAAACCGAGAGTGGAGCTGTCGCTTGAGATGTCGTAAGTTTGTGCGGCGAACACGGATGAAGAACTGATCAAAAGGCTGCTCAGAAGAAACGAGGTCTGGACTTGACGTGAAAATTTCATGAGAAAGTCTCCTATAACCAGTAATGGAACATCAGGTAACCTGTGTGTCCAAAGGTAAAGTCAGCGAGATTGCGCCGCAAGCCGAAAGATCCAGAGAATTCAAAGTGAGGCCTTGGATGTATTGAAAGCTGAGCGGTTAACTTATCCAGACGAACGTCCTTTTGATCCGATGATTCCGTGTGCTGACCATAGACTATGGCCGGATAGATTCCTTTAATGCTGCGCCACATGAGTTGGGAATGCAGGTTGAGTGATTGCCTGGACACTCCCGCTTCTTTACTGCGAAGGCCATTGACCTCGGTGAGAAATCGGAGCGCGGCTGGCAAGGAAAGCACCGAAGAGAGCGACCAGCCGGTTTGCTTTTTCTGAGGCGCCGTGCGATGCAGGGTGCTGAGCGAGACTCGATGCTGGTTGTCCCAAAAACTTGAAACGTTTGCATAAGTGTTTCGGGCGTCCTTTTCCGCAGCATAAAGAGTCACGTCAGGGTCATCTCCCACAGGTGCAGTATGCGAGAGGTTGATTTCGATCCTTTCGCTGAAATACGAGAGTTCCGCCAATCCTTCCTCAGACTCCGTGCCCAATCCTATGCGTGCCCGAACAAAAGCATTGTGATCGGCAATGTTCAGACCGAATTTCGGCGTGATCACTCCGTAACGCAATGAAAACGCTTCGCTGATGTCATAACGAAAAAGCCATTTTCTAAGTTTCAATGTGGCATCATCATAGTCATAAGCATTTTTGCGTTCCGACGCGACCGTGGCATATGTCGTGACAGGCCCGTGCGTCACGCCCAAGTCCAGCTCGCGCTGCATGGTGAAGAACTGCCCTTCGCGCGTGCGACCATCCTCATAGTGGGTTTGAATCAAGCGCAGGTGACCACCGACGAGCAGGCTTTCTGGCAAGGGAATGGTTCCATGGGCGAAGCGTGCTTCGCCTTCAAAACTTTTGATGACCAGCTTTTCCTCAGCAAACGAACGACCATAGGAGGTCAGGAGGTCTCCTCCTGAAGTGCTCACGTGGCAGGAATTGCAGCTGAAGTAGCCTTCACCGGCAAATTCCGGATAGGCCATGGCCTGATCATGAAAGGCTGCCAGCGGAATGAACGCCATGGCCCACGTGATGCATTTTCGCAAAAGACTCATCGACAGTCTCCATCGATCCACAAACGAATGATTTCCTTTTTATCGGGACTCAAGGCAGGTGCGCCGAGCGGCATCTCGTTTTTCAATACCACTTCGTAGAGCTTGCTGCTGGCAGAGCGTCCGCAGCTTACGATGTCTTCATCGCCGTCCAGGATACTGGCCTTGGACTCCAGGTTCACGTCACCGAATGGAACATCACTGTTATGACAGCCGACACAGTGCGGTTCAAGAACGGCTTTGGAGAGTTCTGCAAATGTAACGGCAGGAGGTTGCGGAACTACCGGAGTTGGCGTTGGCGTCGGAGTTGGTGAAGAAGTTGGCGTCGGAGTTGGTGTCGGAGTCGGTGATGAAGTTGGCGTTGGAGTTGGCGTTGGAGTTGGCGTTGGAGTTGGCGTTGGTGTTACGGGAGTCTTGCTGTCATCCGTAGGAGGAACGGGAGCAGCAGGGACAAGATTTGCCGTGCAGCTTGACGAGCTTTCCGAAGCCCCTTTATTGATCCAGCAGCTCAGCACTTCCATCGCGCTTGCGTCTGGTTTTGGTCCGCGCGGAGGCATGGACCCATTCGCAATCACACGATAAATCAAACTGCTGTTGGCATCGCCCGGAACAATCGCTCCCGCCCGAGAGGGATTGATAAGATCACTGGCGTCATCAAATTTGAATCCCCCAGCCTGGCTGCTCACGTTGTGGCAACGCGAGCACGAGGGCTGAAAAAGTTTCTGCATCAGCCAGTCCACATCACTTGCTCCGGATTGAAGCGCGATGGCGGCTGGCTGGTCTTTTTGCTTGGAGTAGTCACAACCCATAACGAAAACGAACAAGGTTAAAAAGCTTAAAGCAGATCGCATGGCATCCCTCATTTGTATAACGACCCTGGGTGGACCCAGGCTTCAACCACATAAGCCAAGCCGGGGGCCCCTTCCCACCAATATTGTCTGGTATTTGTGATGGGATATAAGTGCATGACATTACTTGATAAATAGCGGCATGAGGCGATTGGCGAAGTCGTCGCTTCTGAACGTCAGAGGTTCCTGCTTGAGCATCGACCTCAGCAATCTCCTCAGATTTATTAGGCGATATCAATGTTGCGTGATCATGGAAAACGCTTCAATGCGGCTAGGAAACTTTCATCTCCATCAATAAAGTGAGAACGCCATGCGAGCATTCCCCAAAACACTAGGTGCCTTGACTCTCATTTGTTCCATCGCCGCAGCCGGCTTGGGTTCGGCTTCACGGGCTCAGGCTCAGAGTGAGGTCCCTGCACCTGTCCCGGAGCCTGCACCCATTCCGACTCCTGTCCCGGAGCCTGAAATCGTGACGGTCAATATCGTCGGCATCGCATTTTCACCCCAACTGCTCACCATAAAAGCCGGACAGACTGTACGTTGGGTGAATACCACGAGCTTTGCTCATACGGTGACCACAGACCCAACTCTCGCCAGAAATCCTGCCAATGCTTCTGTCCCCGAGGGTGTCACACCCTGGCACTCCGGTAACATCGCGGCCGGAGAAAGTTTCTCCATCCAACTGACTGTTCCAGGCGAATACAAGTACTTCTGCAAACCGCATGAAGTGATGGGTCATGTGGGGACCATCATCGTCGAGTGAACATGGAAAGCGGGGCCTGCCCCCGCTTTCTTTCGAAGGAGTAGGATCATGCGAATGCTTGTCTTTTTGCCCCTGGTTCTTCTGTTTGGCGCTCGACCCCTGCAAGCGCAGCTCACCTATCCTGATGTAAAGTCGATCATTGATATGAATTGCGTCGTGTGTCACGCCGCGGGTGGGCCTGTGGATACGCTGCCTTTTCAAACTCTGGATCAAATTCGTGGCAAGACAGAGCGAATGAAAGCTGCGATAGCTAGCGGTTTCATGCCTCTCGGTGATCCGGACTTTGGCAGTACGGCTGACGGCCAGCTCCTTCTGGAATGGCTGACCAACGGAAGCGATCTCAAGCCACCTCTTCCGCCAGGGCCGCCTCCTTTGATCTTGAAAGATCCGCGGCAGCTGACCTTTGCCGAGATAGAACCTATTCTTCGGGAAAACTGTCAGAGCTGTCACGCGCGCGGAAAAATAATGGCGAAGCTTCCGTTGACCAGTTTAAGTGAAGTGGAACGCCGTGCAAAGAGGGTTTGGAAAGCGCTGGATCGGGGTGAGATGCCGCCCAACAATCCTGATTTCGCATTTTCCGTCGATGGCCGCGTTTTGAGTGGTTGGTTGCGTCATGGTCGTGACGTTGGCTCATGGGATGATTGAGCCCTGCATCGATATCGACTGAAACCCCGTCCGCATTGTGTGGACGGGGTATTTGCATCTAGAACATTCCAAACTCATTCGGTGAATCTTTCATGATCGCCTGCCCTAAATCCCAGAGCTCCACCACGCGATCTTTCTTAAAACGAAAAATGTGAACCACAGCGCCTCCCAGGTCTTCTGGGCTTTGCTTGACATGTGAATGAGTGATGACGGTGTCCCCGTCTTCAAAGGCCTGCTTGATGGTCAGCTCTTTGTTCGGATTCATGCGTCCGGCTTCTTCCATGGCCAGCATCAGGGATTGGCGATCACCTTTGAAGTAAGGATTGTGATGAATGAAGTCAGGCGCAATATAAAGTTCGTAAGCTTTGCGAACGTCACGCTGAGCGACCATTCGGAGGAATGAAGCAGCCAACTCTTTTCTCGACATGAAGCTCTCCCACGGCGTCGACTGAGACAGGATCTTGAATTATGACACGAAAGAAGGTAAATCTATACCAATAGCCGTAATATTAACCAAGTCAAAGTTGTGTAGAACTTATCTTCGGAAGGCATCCATGAAACCTTGGTCATTGCCTCTCGCCTTGTTTTCGTTTTTCCTTCCTTCGCATCTCATGGCTCGTACTCTGATCGTCGGGCTCGGTTTGCCGAATGAACATATCATGTGGGACAAGCTGCAGAGATATATAAGCCTGATCGCGGAAAAAACCGACAAAAACCTCAAGATTGAATTAAGGTCGACACCCTATCTGCGGATTCAGGACCAGGTGAACAAAGGGGAATTGGACGGAGATCTGGGTCGTTTGGAAGAAGCCTACGAAAACAGCGCCGTGGTGCGTGTGGATGAGGCAACGTCCATGCTGCGGCTCTTTTTTATTTTTCATAAGGATCAGGTCATGAATGACCTCGCCGCCATTCGTCAGCTGAAGACCCTTGCGGCCCGGGATAATTTGTTTCATAAGCGGGCCTGCAAGGAACTTAAACTCGACTGCGAGTTCGTAGGGCCCGGATCAAGCAGCATGGATATGTTGCGGCTCAAGCGCGTGGGTTCCGTGATCACGACTCAGTTTCAACTTGCTGAGCACATGCGGATGGCGGGAGATCCGAGCCTCTTCCGACTTGGCGAAAAAAACTGGTACATGG
>JACCDW011259563.1_pt1 | contig 12296 bp, 11 predicted proteins | sample 7449781 | NCBI WGS metagenome assembly JACCDW01 (sample SAMN15323449, study PRJNA562643) | freshwater metagenome | isolation source: river surface water | place: USA:Blue River Watershed | collected 2017-08-18
CGCCATCATGGCAAAGGTGCCGATCAGGCTGACCGGGATGGTGACGATCGGGATGATGGAGGCGCGCACGGTGCGCAAGCACACCAAGATCACCAGCGCCACCAGCACCACCGCCTCGACGATGGTGGAGAACACGCTTTTGATCGAGCGGTCGATGAAGACCGAGTTGTCATTGGCCACCGTGACCGTGATGCCCTTGGGCAGATCGGCCTCCAGGCGCGGCATCATCTCGCGCACCCCTTTGGACAGCTCCAGCGGGTTGGCGGTGGCCTGGCGGATCACCCCGGCCGAGATCGCCGGCTGGCCATTGAGACGCACCAGGCTGCGCTCATCGGCAGCCGCTTCCTCGACACGCGCCACATCGCGGATGCGCACCGGAAAGCCGTTGACCGTCTTGATCGTCACGTCGGCGAACTGAGCGGGGCGGCTCAAGTCGGTTTGCGAGGTCACGGTGAACTCGCGCTGGTTCGATTCGATGCGCCCGGCCGGCAGCTCCAAGTTGCTGCGACGGATCGCGTCCTCCACGTCTTGCGGCGTGAGCTTGTAGGCCGCCAGGCGCTCGGGCTCGAGCCAGACGCGCATGGCGTATTTGCGTTCGCCAAAAATGCGCACGTCGGCCACACCGGTGACGGTTTGCAGGCGCGGCTTGACGATGCGGTTGACCAGATCGTTGATCTGCAGCGGGTTCATGGTCTCGCTGGAGAAGGCGAGCCAGATGACCGGGAAGGCGTCGGCTTCGACCTTGGCGATCACCGGCTCCTCGATGGCCTGCGGCAGGCGGTTGCGCACGCGAGAGGTGCGGTCGCGCACTTCGGCGGCGGCCGTGTCGGCGTCCTTCTCCAAACGGAAGCGCACCGTGATCTGCGACTGCTCGGCACGGCTGATCGAGGTGATCACATCGACAGCGTCGATGCCAGCGATCGAGTCTTCGAGCGGCTTGGAAACCTGGGTCTCGATCACCTCGGCCGAGGCGCCCGGGTACTTGACGCTCACCGTCACGGTGGGCTCGTCGATCTTGGGGTACTCGCGCACCGCCAGGCGGTCAAAGCTGACCGCGCCGATCAAGAGGATCAGCAGCGACATGACCACGGCCAGCACCGGCCGGCGGATCGAGACTTCGGCCAGTTGCATATCAGCCCCGCGTGCAGGGGTTGGGGCCGCTCGGGGCGGGTGCAGCGCTGGCAGGCTTGGCAGCCGTGGCCGGTGCGCTCGAAGCCGGTGTCTGGGGTGCCGAAGCGCCAGCAGCCGGCGCGCTCGCCCCACCCTGCGGCCCTCTGGGCGCATTGAGGTCGATCACGCGCACGGGTGAGCCGTCTTTTTGCAGGCGCTGGTGACCTGCGGTGACCACCGTGTCGTCGGCCTCCAGGCCTTCGAGGATTTCCACCTTGCCCGGCTGGCGCACACCGGTCTTGACGGCCACACGCTGCGACACCAGGCTGCCGGGTTTATCGCCAGGCACCACCTTGACCACAAAGGCGCGGCCGCCTTGCGGCACGATGGCCTCTTCGGGCACCACCAGGGCCTGGTCGTGCACGCCAAACACCGTGGTCACGCGCGCGAACATGCCCGGGCGCAGCTGGCGCTGGCGGTTGTCGATGCAGCCGCGCACACCCACCGAGCGGCCATTGGCATCGATCAGCGGATCGACCGCCTGCACCAGCGCGCTGACCGGCCTGCCTGGCAAGGCGTCGATGCTCAGCTGGGCCCTCTGGCCGGGCCTGATTTTGCTTTGCAGGCGCTCGGGCAAGCGAAAGTCCACCAGCACCGCATCGATGTCTTCGATGTTGACGATGTCGGCACCGTCCTTGAGGTAGTCGCCCACATTGACCTGCCTGAGGCCGGTCACACCGTCGAAGGGCGCCACGATTTTCAGGCGTTGCAAGGTCGCCACCGCCAGGTCGTGTTTGGCCTTGGCCACGTCCAGCGCGGCTGCGCTTTCATCGACCGAGCGCTGGCTGATGAAGTTTTGCGCCACCAGCTCCTGGTTGCGCTTGTGGTTGGCCTGGGCGATTGACATCTCGGCCTTGGCCTGCGCCACCTGGGCCGCCTGCAGCTGGTCATCGAGTTGCACCAGCAGCTGGCCCTTGCTGACATGCTGCCCGTCGGCAAACAAGATGCTTTTGACGCGGCCGGCCACCTCGGGGCGCAGCATCACGCCCTGGCGCGAGCGCAGGGAACCCACCGACTGGGCCTGATCGACCAGGGTCACGGTGGCCACCTTGGCCACCTCGACCGTGGGCACACGCTCCGCACCCGCTGGGGCCGATCCCGTGGCAGGCGCAGACGTGCCGCCCCCTGCTTTGTGCTGGTACCACCAGGCTGCCCCGGAAGCCAGACCCATGCCCACCAAGGCCACCAGCAGGTATTTTTTGTTCTGAGCCATGTGCAAGTCGTTTCAACGCATACGAACGGGGAATGTACCAGTCTTGATGGTTTTCACACATGGCCGGCAGACCCGCGCACGGATGGCCGCGCAGGCTCGGTCAAAGGCTGGACCGCAGGGCGCTCAGCGGCCCAGCACCTGGGCCACGCCCTGGTTGGCCAAGGCATCGGCCCGTTCATTGCCAGGATCGCCCGCGTGGCCTTTGACCCAGTGCCACTCGATCTGGTGTCCCGCAGTGGACACCAGATGGTCCAGCGTTTGCCACAGCTCCACGTTTTTGACCGGCTGCTTGTCGGCCGTGCGCCAGCCTTTGGCTTTCCAGCCGTGGATCCATTCGGTGATGCCTTTGCGCACGTACTGGCTGTCCAGGTACAGCGCCACACGGCAGGGCCGTTTGAGGGCCTTGAGCGCCTCGATCACGGCGGTCAGCTCCATGCGGTTGTTGGTGGTGCCCAGCTCGCCGCCAAAGAGTTCGCGCACATGCTGGCCCGCCACCATGCGCACGCCCCACCCGCCCGGGCCGGGGTTGCCCTTGCAGGCGCCATCGGTGTGGATTTCGACAAAACTCAAGGGGGTGTTCATGGCAGGCTTTCGGTGTCGGGCTGGGCCGGGGTCGAGGCATCCCGCCTCGCCACAGGAGCCGCCCACACGGGGCGTTTGCTGAGCTTGCCCCACTGGCGCTGCGGCAACAAACGTCCGCCTGGAACGCGCTTGGTCGCCAGCAGCCAATACACATCACCCCACAGCGGACCCCAGCGGCGGGCCAGGGGATCAAGCCACTGCGGTGTCCAGGCCAGGAAATGGGCCTGCTGCACCTCAAAGCCCAGCAGGTGCAGCCAGTCGCGCACACGGGCGTAGCCGATCGGTTGCGCCGGCCAGGGCGCCAGATCCGCCTGGTGGCTGCGCCGCTGCGCGCGCAGCAAGCGCTGGCCCCAAAGGCTCCAGGGATTGAAGCCCGTGATGCACACATGGCCTTCGGGAATCAGCACACGCTCAACCTCACGCAGGCAGACATGGGGATCGGCCGAGCGCTCCAGGGTGTGTGGCAAGACCACCAGATCAAGCGACTCGGCCAACCAGGGCCAGGCCCGGCTGTCAAAGGCCAGGGCATGCGCACGTTCGGTGTCTTCGAATTCATTGCGTGCCTGCCAGCGGTGGGGCATGCGGTTGCCCCGCAGCAAATCCAGACCCAGGCCGCTGGCTTGCAGGGCGTGGTAGCCAAACACATCGGCCAGGCCCGTGTCCGCCTGGGCCTGCTGCCAGGCCAGCAAGCGGCGCACCACGGGCTCGCCCATGGCCTGCAACCAGGGCTCGGGGAGTGGGGTGGGGCTTTCTATAATCTGACGCGCCATGCAATTGACTCCACTGCCCGCTTTCAACGACAACTACATCTGGCTGCTGCAATCGCAACAGACCGTGTTGGCCGTCGACCCGGGCGATGGACAGGTGGTGCTGGCCTGGCTGCAACAGCACCCCGACCAGCGGCTGGACACGATTCTAGTCACGCACCACCACGCCGATCACACCGGCGGCCTGGCCGAGCTGGTGCAGGCCACGGGCGCGCGCGTATTCGGCCCGGCCATGGAGGCCCTGCCCGTGCCCTTCACCCCCCTGGTCGATGGCCAGCGCCTGGCCGCTGGCGGTCTGGACTGGCGGGTGCTCGAAGTGCCCGGCCACACCGCAGGCCACCTGGCCTACTGGGCCGAGGTGCCCGGACAAGCGCCGTTGCTGCTGTGTGGCGACACCCTGTTTTCGGGCGGTTGCGGCCGCCTCTTCGAAGGCACGCCCGCGCAAATGCTGCATTCGCTGCAGCGCCTGGCCGCGCTGCCGCCCGAGACGCGGGTGTGCTGCGCCCATGAATACACACTCTCGAACCTGCGCTTTGCGCGGGCCGTCGAGCCCGGCAACGCGGCGCTTGCGGCGTACGCGTCCGAGTGCCAGCAGCGGCGTGCGCAGGGCCAGCCCACGCTGCCAGCAAGGCTGGGCACCGAGCTGCAAATCAACCCCTTTTTGCGCAGCCACCTGCCCTCGGTGCGGGCAGGCCTGCACAGCCAATATGGCCCGCTGCCCGATGACGATGCGCAAGTGTTCGCGCGGCTGCGCGAATGGAAAAACGGATTCGCCTGAATGCACGCCATGACGCCAACCCGCACACGGGCACGCTGGGCCGCCCTGGCCCTGTCACTGACGCTGTGGCTGGCCGGCTGCGCCAGCACCGGCCCTGTGACCACGGCCCCGGCCACCCCCGAAGCCGTGGCCGAAGTGTCCGCGCCCGTGCCTGCCGTGGCGCCCAGCGCTGCGGCCCGCTCATCGATCAGCCTCAAGCCACCCACCAGCCTGGGCTTGCAGCCACCCGTGGACATCTGGGAGCGCATCCGGCGCGGCTTTGCCATGCCCGACCTCGACACCCCGCTGGTGCGTGACCGCGAGCAGTGGTATGCGAGTCGACCGGACTACATCCTGCGCATGACCGAGCGTTCACGGCGCTATATCTACCACATCGTCGAAGAGCTCGAACGCCGCAACATGCCCACCGAACTGGCGCTGCTGCCCTTCATCGAGTCGGCCTTCAACCCCGAAGCCGTGTCCACCGCCAAGGCCGCCGGCATGTGGCAGTTCATGCCAGCCACCGGCAAGTATTTCGACCTCAAGCAGAACCTGTTTCGCGACGAGCGCCGCGATGTGCTCGAGTCCACACGCGCCGCGCTCGATTACCTGCAAAAGCTGCACAACATGTTCGACGACTGGCACCTCGCGCTGGCCGCCTACAACTGGGGCGAAGGCAGCGTGAGCAAGGCGCTGGCGCGCAACAGGGCGCGCGGCCTGCCGCTGAGCTACACCGACCTGAACATGCCCAACGAAACGCGCTACTACGTGCCCAAGCTGCAGGCGGTCAAAAACATCGTGGCGCAACCCGAGCTCTTCAGTGTCCAGCTGCCGCTCATCCACAACCACCCCTTTTTCCGCAGCGTGCCGATCGAGCGCGACATCGACGTGGCCACTGCGGTGCGTCTGGCCGAGGTGCGCGCCGAAGACTTCAAGGCGCTGAACCCGCAGATGAACCGGCCCGTGATCCTGGCCGCCGGCACGCCGCAAATCCTGCTGCCCTGGGACAACGCCGCCATCTTCGAGCGCAATTTGCAGGCCCATGCGGGCCGACCGCTGGCCAGTTGGACCGCCTGGACCGCGCCCAAAACCATGAAGGTTGAAGAGGCGGCCCAACACGTGGACATGCCGCACAGCGTGCTGCGTGCGGCCAACAACATCCCCAGCGGCATGCTGGTCAAGGTCGGTTCCACCTTGCTGGTGCACCGCAAGGGCGAGCTCGACCAGGACGTCAAGGAGAGCACCGCCGACAATGCCCAGCTCAGCCTCACGCCTGAAGTGGTGTTGCGGCGCATCCATGTGACCGCGCGCCGTGGCGACACCCTGGCCACGCTGGCCGCACGCCATGCCGTGCCGGCCGCCAGCCTGGCCAGCTGGAACCGCCTGCCGCCCACGGCGGCGCTCAAGCCCGGTCAATCGCTGCTGATCTATGTGCCCAGCCTGAGCAACCGCTCGAGCAGCCGCCTGGCCTCGCGCGCGGCAGGGTCAGGCAAGCACAAGACCAGCCCGCCCAGCCCAACAGTGGCCAAGTCCAGCGCCAAAACCGGCAACCGGCCGTCCGTGCAAGCGAAGGCCGGCCCAAACCAGCGTCGCACCAGCCCTTGAGGCCCAGGCGGCCTCAGGCGGGCAGCCGGGCGCGGGCGCGCGCCACAAAGGCGTTGGTGTAGGTTCTTGACGTCAACACGCGCTGCTGGCGCAAGCGGGGCGAGACCCGCGCCTGCGAGCGCAAGGCGTTGGCAACCGCCTCCTCATGGATCTGGCCATCGTGCACATAGGCATCGCGCAGTTTCTCGAGGGCGCCCAGGTAAACCGAGCGGTCGCCGATCCAGGGCGGCGGCGGCAGTTGCTTGAAAAAATCGGTGGGGCCTGCTGTGCGCAACCAACGCAGCGCCATCAGCACCCCGTCGGCCAGCGCCTGGGCCACCTGCGGCTGGCGAGCCAAAAACGCTTCGGGCGCCATCAGGCATCCGCCAGGCACCTCGCCCCCCATGAGTTGCCGGGTACCGCTGAGCGTGCGTGCCTCGGCGATCAGGCGAATTTCGTGGCGCTGCTCCAGCCAGTACATCACCGGCTCGGTGTTGCACAGCACATCGATGTGGCCCTCCCAGAGCGCGCCCAAGGCGGCCGCCGAGGTGCCCACCGGCACAAAGCGCACCTCTTCGGCAGACACGCCATGCTGCTGCAGCCACAAGCTGGCCATCCAGTGCGTGGCCGACTCCAGCGAAGACACCCCCACCCGCCGGGATTTGAGCTCATGCCAGGATTGCAGCGCCGGCCAGCGCGTGGTCACCCCCATGCTGACCATGGGGGTGCGGGTCATTTGGGCAAAGGCCTGGTGGTACTGCCCCTGCAACTGCAATTCAAACAGGCGCTCGAAGGCACCGGCCAGGACCTGGGCCTCCCCCGACTGCAGGCTGGCCAGCGCCTGAGCCCCGGAATCGCACCACAAGAGCTCAACCAGCAGGCCACGCTGGCGAAAAAACCCCAGCCGCTCGGCCAGCACCAGGGGCAGGTGGTAGAGGCTGTTGCGTGCACTCACGGCCACGGTGACCTGCTGCGCCTCTGCGGCCCAAGCCGCAGTGCTCAGGCACGGCGCCGCCACCAGGCCCCAAGCCACCGAGAGCGTGTGTCGTCGCTGTTTGTCCATGAAAGTGCGTCTGGCGTTTGAAAACCGCCCACCCAGCTTAAACGGCCAGGCTTGGCACTGCATCGGGAACGTTCCCAAGGGGGTTTTCACCGAAGTCGCGGTGCCCGCGCGGTCGGCAGCCCTGCGCCAGGCAGTCTGCGTCAGCGTCGGTCGACCAGCGCGTGGGCGATGGTGCCCAGGTCCACGTATTCGAGTTCGCTGCCGGCCGGCACCCCGCGCGCCAGGCGCGTGACCCGGGCGCCACGCGCCTTGAGCATCTCGGCGATCACATGGGCGGTGGCTTCTCCCTCGGCCGTGAAGTTGGTGGCCAGGATCACCTCACGCAGGGCGGTGTCCTGACAGCGTTCGCGCAGTTTGGACAAGCCAATGTCACGCGGCCCGATGCCGTCGAGCGGGCTGAGCTTGCCCATCAGCACGAAGTACAGGCCACGGTAGGTGCCGGTGCGCTCGATGGCCGACTGGTCGGCCGGGGTTTCGACCACGCACAGCTGGCCCTGGTCGCGTGCCGGATCGGCGCAGGTGTCGCAGACCTCGGCTTCGGTGAAGGTGTGGCATTGGCTGCAGTGGCGCACCGCTGCCACCGCGTGCGTGAGCGCCTGTGCCAGCTGCGTGGCCGCCTGCCGGTCGTGCTGCAGCAAATGAAAGGCCATGCGCTGGGCAGATTTCACGCCCACGCCGGGCAGGCCCTTGAGGGCCTGCACCAGCGCCGCCACGGCATGGGTATCGGCCATTGCGCGTGCCTTGCGTCAGTTTCAGAACGGCAGCTTCATGCCGGCGGGCAGGCCGGCGCTGAACTTGCCCATCTTCTGCTGCGAGACCTCTTCGGCCTGGCGCACGGCGGCGTTGAAGGCGGCAGCCACCAGGTCTTCGAGCATGTCTTTGTCATCGGCCAGCAGGCTGGGGTCGATGGTGATGCGGCGCACCTCGTGCTTGCAGGTCATCAGCACCTTGACGAGGCCCGAGCCCGACTGGCCCTCGACCTCGATCGTGGCCAGTTCTTCCTGGGCCTTCTTGAGGTTGTCCTGCATGGCTTGGGCCTGCTTCATGAGGCCGGCGAGTTGTCCTTTGTTGAACATGGCGTGTGTCTTTCTGTCTGAAAAATCAAAGGGGCTGGATGCTGCCGGGCACGATGCGCGCACCCCAGTCGCGCATGAGCGACTGCACCAGCGGGTCGTTGTGGATCAATTCTTCGGCCGCCTGCATTTTGGCAGCGGCCGCCTGCGCATTGCGCTTGGCCGGGCTGTCGCTGACCTCGCCCAGCGCCACCTGCAAGCGCACCGCGTGGCCCGCGGCCTGCACAGCCGCTTGCAGGCGCTCGCGCGTGCTGGGCATGTTGAGCGATTCGCTGGCCACACGCAGATGCCAGACGCCGTCTTCGCGTGAGAGCAGCTGCGACTGCAAGGCCAGCTCGCGCACCAGTGCAGTGATGGCCTCGCTGGCCTGCAATTGCGCCACCAGCTCGGCCCAGACATCGCCTTCGGGCGTGGGCTGCAGCGGCGCCTCGGGTCGCTTGAGCACCTCGGTGCGGCTGGCGGGCGCAGCAGGCGCTTCGCGCACCGGCAGGTTGCGCAGCGCGGGGCCTGGGGCTGCTTCGGCAGCAGGCGGGGCCTTGTCGAGTTCTTCCCAGGGGGGCAGGTCTTCCATCACCGGCACATCACCCCAATCGGTCGCGTCCTCGGCCATCGCCGCCTCAGTCACCGGCGCTTTGGCCGGCGTGGTGGCCATGGGGGTTGGCGCAGCGGGCACACGCGGCGCGCCCGCAGACGCGGCCACGCCTGGGGCTTGGACCGCTCGGCTGGGCGGCACAGGGGCCGCGGGGGAAGCGGTCGCTGGCACTTTGGCCGGCATCGGCCGGGCCGGCGCGGTCGCCACGGGTGCCGCTGGCGCCGGCATTGGCGGGCAATGGCTCAGCTCAGGGCTTTTTTTTTCAGCCGCAGCACCCGCCGGCTTGAAGGCCAGCAAGCGCAAGAGCACCATGGTCAGCGCCGCGTACTCGTCGGGCGCCAGGCCCAGTTCGGTGCGGCCGTGCAGGCACAGGCTGTAGAGCAGCTGGGTTTCGTCGGCCGGCATCGCTTGCGCGAGTTCGGCGATCACCGGCGCATCGGGGTCGTCGCTGGCTTGGTCGGCCATGCCGGGCACGGCCTGGAGCACCGCCATGCGTTGCAGCACGGTGCCCATGTCTTCGAGCGTGGCCGCGGCCGAGACGCCTTGCAGGCGCAGGGCATCCACCAGCCCCACCAGCGTGGCGCCATCGGCCTGCGCCAGCGCACGGATCAGCTGCAGCACGTGGCTGCGATCGACGCTGCCCAGCATCTGGCGCACACCGGCTTCGAGCAGCTGGCCGCTGCCAAAAGCGATCGCCTGGTCGGTCAGGCTCAGCGCGTCGCGCATGGAGCCGCGCGCGCCGCGCGCCAAGAGGCGCAGCGCCTGTGGCTCGGCCGTGATGTTTTCTTGGGCCAGCACGCGCGTGAGGTGCTCGAACACGGTCTCGGGCGCCATCGGCCGCAGGTTGAACTGCAGGCAGCGCGAGAGCACGGTCACGGGCACCTTCTGCGGATCGGTCGTGGCCAGCACGAACTTGAGGTATTCGGGCGGTTCTTCGAGCGTCTTGAGCATCGCGTTGAACGCGGTGTTCGTGAGCATGTGGACTTCATCGATCATGAAGACCTTGAAGCGCCCTTGCACCGGCTTGTAGACCGCCTGCTCCAGCAGGCTTTGCACTTCGTCCACGCCACGGTTGGAAGCGGCGTCGAGTTCGGTGTAGTCGATGAAGCGGCCGGCGTCGATGTCGCGGCAGGCCTGGCACACGCCACAGGGCTCGGCCGTGATGCCACCCTGCCCATCGGCGCCCTGGCAGTTGAGCGACTTGGCCAGGATGCGCGAGACCGTGGTCTTGCCCACGCCACGCGTGCCGGTGAACAGGTAAGCGTGGTGCAGGCGCTGTTGGGTCAGCGCATTGGACAGGGCCTGGACCACATGCTCCTGGCCCACCATTTCGGTGAAGCTGCGCGGGCGGTACTTGCGGGCCAGGACGAGGTAGGACATGGATCCGATTCTATCGGGCGCTCTGCCTGCGCTCCGGCCTGGCCCTGGGCCTGAGCGCCGACCGGAAATTTGTCCGGTGGCGAACGGAAAGCACAGACCACTCGCCTACAATCGACCCCGACGGGCCTTCCCGCATGGTGAAGCGGCCAACCGGGTCAGGGGGGGAACCCAGCAGCCCTAACCGTGAATCCAGTGCCGGGGTCAAGGCTCGTCACCCTCCCTTTTTTTTAGAAACGACAACGCCCTGCACATGCAGGGCGTTGGCTTGGCTGTCGCTGACCGACAGCGCGGAGAAGTTCAGGCGGCGCGGCGGCGCAGCACCGGGAAGGGAATGGTCTTGCCCTTGGTGGCCGGGGCCTTGCGGGGCACCGACTGGCCCGAGCGGATGAATTCAGAGACCAGGCCATCGGCCTCTGGGTGAGCACCTGCGCGGTTGGCTTCGAAGTGCAAACGGGTTTGCTGCGCCATGTGGGCCACGAAATTCTGAGGGTAATCCCTTACATTGAAGCCCCTCAGCGCCATGACCTTCATGAAGGCATTGGCGGCTTCTTCGACGGCGGCTTGGTATTCGGCACTGGCAACTGGACTCATGTCATCCTCATTGGCTGTTGTGTGTACGAGCCTCTAACGCAGCCCACGGCCGGCCGGTAGACACGATTTTGTAGAAATTTGTTACTTGATTGTCAAAACCCCCTGAGCGGCACGCCAGCCGCTGGCCAAACAGGCGGTCAGCAGGTAGCCGCCGGTGGGTGCCTCCCAGTCCAGCATCTCGCCGGCGCAATAGACGCCTGGACAGGCCTGGAGCATCAAATCCGGGGTCAGGGCCTCGCGGCAGACCCCACCGGCGGTGCTGATCGCCTCGGCCACAGACCGGGGGGCCAGCAAGCGCACGGGCAATCGGCGCATGGCCTGCGCCAGCCTGGCCGGGTCGGCCCAAACGTCTGGGGCCAGCAGCTCGTGCAGCAAACCCAGCTTGACGCCCTGCAAACCCAGACGGCTTTTGAGGTGGCTGGCCAGGCTGCGGCTGCCGCGCGGACGCGCCAACTCGGCCTGCAGGCGCGCCAGCGGCCAATCGGGCATCAGGTCCAGCGCCAGCCAGGCCTGGCCTTGGGCGCGCAAGGCTTCGCGCAAGCGGGCTGAAGCGGCGTAGACCACACTGCCCTCAAGGCCGGTGTCGGTCACCACGCATTCGCCCTTGCGGCTCCAGTGTCCGGGAGCGCCGGGCTCGCCCAGGTGCAGCACCACCGATTTGAGCGGCTGACCCGCGTGGCGCTGCACGAAGTGCGGCGTCCAGCCCTGGCCGCTGCGGCCCCAAACATCAAAGCCGCAGTTGGCTGGCCGCAGTTCGCTCACCGCCACGCCGCGTGCGGCCAACAGCGGCATCCAGGCCCCGTCCGAGCCCAGACGCGGCCAGCTTGCGCCGCCAAGCGCCAGCACGGTGGCACGGGCGCGCACGCGGCGCAGTCTGCCCTCGTGGTGGAACAACAGATCCTCACCGTCCCAGCCTTGCCAGCGGTGGCGCATGTGAAAACGCACCGGGACACCCGAAGCCGGGTGGCGCAGGCGCTGCAGCCAGGCGCGCAGCAGGGGCGCAGCCTTCATCTCGTGCGGGAACACGCGGCCCGATGTGCCCACAAAAGTCTGTGCACCCAAGGCATCGGCCCACTCGCGCACGCGCTGGCCGTCCAGACCATTGAGCCATTCGCCCACCCAGGCCTCTTGCTCGGCGTAGCGCTGGTCAAAGGCGGGCCGGGGCTCCGAGTGGGTGAGGTTGAGCCCGCCCCGTCCGGCCAGCAAAAATTTGCGTCCGACCGAGGGCATGACATCGAACAGGTCCACCTGGCGGCCGGCCGCTGCCAGGCGCTCGGCGGCCATCAGCCCGGCCGGGCCGCCGCCCACGATGGCGACGTCGCTGTGCAGGTCTTCGGGGGCTTGGGCAGATGCAGACATGTGGGCGGGCCGGGGCGGCGGACGAGGCATCCGCACGCCAGCGCGGGATGCTGTCTTTCTGTCAAAATAGCCGCCACTTTAGCCGCATCTTCATTCTTCACAAGGAACAGGCCATGGCCAGCGACCTCATCAAACACATCAGCGACGCCTCTTTTGACGCCGACG
>JACCDW011596640.1_pt1 | contig 12294 bp, 9 predicted proteins | sample 7449781 | NCBI WGS metagenome assembly JACCDW01 (sample SAMN15323449, study PRJNA562643) | freshwater metagenome | isolation source: river surface water | place: USA:Blue River Watershed | collected 2017-08-18
AAACTTTACCAACTGTTTCTATTACTTTTTGTATTATGGGTCCTGCAACTTCAAGTGCCTTTACTAATACCTTACCGATTATTTCAGCAAATCTCATTAAGACAGGAGCGATTGCCTTTATCGCAGGAGAAGCCATTAGTAATGATGCTCCTAATGCGAGGAAAAATAATCCAACTGCAAGTGCAACTGGACCTATTGGTGTCATTGTTGCAAGAGATTGACCTAACCCCTCAAGACCTTTACCCAATCCTTTTAATATCGCCTCAAATGCACCACCGATTCCTTTACCAATAGATTTTATAGCATTACCCAAACCTTTTCCGAAATCGGCAATTTTACCACCAACAGATTGAGCTTTACCCGCCATCTTTTCTGTTTTAGCTAAATTGTCTCCTTGTTTTTCTATAAGAGATCCAACACCACCATCCCCACCAGCTGCACCAGGCATTTTTATTTTTCCTAATGCACCTGTTGCCTTACTAAGCATACCACCGGCTTTTTCACCAACTTTACCAAATGCTCCACCGAGTTTGTCTGTAACACCACCTGCAAGTTTACCCAATCCTTCTGTCAATGGTCCTTTCACTACACCAAACAATCCCATAGCACCTGCACCGGCAAGTTTGAAACCGGCTGCAATACCACCTGGACCGGCAACTTTTAATGCCAGAGCACCCATACCAGCGACTGATGGGTTTATGAATGATAATAAACCTGCACCACCGGAAGCAATGCCAGAAAACTTCTCTACTATATTAGTTACGAATTTGATAATATTCGGTAAGTTTTGAATCAGTCCCTTAACGGCTTCCATTATTTTTGGCAAAGAATCTTTCAATCCGGCAACTATTGCATCAACATCTATACTATCTATTATACTTTCAAATGATGATGCACCTTTAGCACCATCAAAAAGACCATGAACCATAGTCATTATCTTTTCAACAATAGGTGCCATTTTTGCTTTAATCTTTTCAAGAATATCTGCCATTTTTTCTTTTATACTAGCAGACCTTTTCTCAGCAGCAAGTTGCATGATATAATCTTTTTGTTCCTGTGTTCTTGCCTTTTTTGCTTCTTCGTCTAATTGAGCTGCAGATTCCATGTCATTCAATTTTTTTGCATAATCTGCATCAATTTTCATGTTTTTCATTTTTTCTGCATTAGTAAGCATTTTTGTCATATCTTCAACAGACATACCCATCGCCTTTGCCATGGATTCTTGTTGAAGCGTGTTCATCTTTTGAAAATCTTTTAGAGAACCGGCTTGATTCAACAGTTCTTCTTGAAGACCATATATGTCACCATTTAATGCATACTGTCTTGCTGCATCTAAATTCAAATCACGACCGGTTACAACTCTTGCCTCCATTTCAGCAGAAAGTGATTGTTCAATGTCCATCATTCCACGACCAATCTGTTGAACTTGCCCAAGTTCCATACCTAACATTTTTGCCTTTTGAGCAGCGGCAATAAGTTCTTTTGTTGATCCCTTGAATGCGACTGTAACTTGAGGTGGAATTGCAGCGAGAGTTTTCATTGTTTGTTTTGCACTAAAAGTGCTACCACCCAACTTAACCGTTTCTTTTACAAGTTGATCCATAGATTTGCCAGTCATAGTAGACAAATCTTTTATTTTTCCAACTTCTTCTGCACTTAAACCAAACTGTTTAGTCAGAACTGTTGTCTGTTTTGCGAAGTTTTCTGCTTCTTTATTACCGGCATTTATTTGTGCAGCAATGTCTATACCACCCATCGCCTCACTTGCCGCCTCTATACCCTCTGCAATTTCTTTTGAATTTATACCAGTAATTTTCATTTCGGTTGCCATACGATTTGTATTTTTGTACAACTTTGCTGCACCTTCGTATGACATAGAAAACTGTTTACCCATATCTGCAATTTGTTGGTCTAATGCACCGAATCCTTTTACTAACATACCTATACCACCAACCAAACCACCAATTCCTATTGCAAGTGGCAGTTTAGCAGCAATCTTTACCATTGAACCAAGACCGGCAGCTCCGTTTGCAAATGCCTTCTTAAAGTTTCCTTCAAGACCATTTTTGATTGCATCTGTAAATCTTTTATTCATATCATCGGAATTACCTTTGATATTCATTATCTTATTTATCTTATCACCACCGGGAAGTTTATCCACTATCGAACCGGCATTTATACTTAAACCACCAAATGCATCTTTTATCAAACCAACACTAGAACCCTGTTTTTCTAATTTTTTGTTCGCATTCTCTAATTGTGATACACGATTTTGCATCAAACCTACAAGGGAATTTTCTCCACTAACAAGTTGATCATATTGTGATTGGTTTATTTCACCTTGTTCTAAACTAATTTGTGCACGGGCTTTTGTTAAATCAATCTGGCGTTGTAGTGGTGCAAGGTCTACTGATTCCCCTTTCTCTTTTGCCTTCAATAACTCTTGTTCATACCCAACCATGTCTCTGGTTGTATCTGCGGCTTTCTCAATTAACTCTCGATATTTGTTACTCTGTTCTGTTGTGGCAAAAGTTGATTCTGTTCCAATTTTCATTTTATCTGTAATGTTACCATATACAGTATCTATGTTAGATGCAAAATCAAGTTGTTTTATACTTCCGTCATTTATGACTTGTTGTAGTGCCTTAGTTTCATCAGTTTCTTCTTTAATTTTTGAAGTAGTATAGAGTATACTATTTTTTAGAGTATCTATCTTCGATGTTAAGGAGAATGTGGATTGTGTTCCTGAGTATATTGACTTTTCTTCGTCTTTTAGACTAGTTGTTGTTTCAAGAGTTTCGTTGTTAATATCATTTATTTTCTTGCGTACTTCTTCCTCTTTTTCAACATTGTTCAAACGCAGAGCATCTAACTTAATGAGTTTTTCTACATCAGCTATTGATTTCTTACCTTCATCTTGTATTTTACGTTTTAGATCAAGTATTTCTTGTTCCAATTGTTTACGTTGAGAAAGTAAGTCGTTTATTTGTTGTTCAAGTTTTTTATCAGTTTCAGATGCCATTAACTCTACCGTTTATGGTAAAAACAAAAAAGGTTTACACATATATTCTATAAATATGTAAACCTTTAATTTATTATCTGTTTGGCGATTTTGCAAAGCTAGGTGGAAGTGGTTTTTTACTATTTGAATTATTTACCAATTCCTGTTCCTGTTTATTTCGCTCATCAACCGATTTCTTAACTTGATTTATGTAGAATCTTCTTAAATGTATCGGGAGTTCATATACTTCTGACCAAGTGAATCCCCCTTTTCCGTAATAACATAGAGAGAAAATTTCTTCATGTAAACCAAGTTTATACTCAGGTAGTAGGCCAAAAAAATGATACCTCAATAGGTATTTCCATCTCCTTCACCTCACCAGTAATATCGGAAATAAAGGTAAAGGTCATGTCTACATCGGGTGAGATTTCTTTCATATACGACCTAAGCGCCCTCGAATCAGCGGCAAACAATTCATTATCAACAAAATTGTTTATAGTTGCTCTACCACTAACACCATCAACAGCAACGATAAGATGTTTGAGTCTCGTAGTTAATTCTTTATCTATTCCTGTTTTTACTAATGTTTTGTTCATAGACTTAATCTCATTTTGTATTTCTTTTTCTACACCGTGAGTCATAAATCTAAATGTTACTGTTCTTCCTGAGATTGGTAGTGTGTAGTCCAATTGGTTTGTTCTACTCTCAAACGGCGAATAATCGACCTCCTTATGCTCAATTTGAGTTAAATCTATTGTTACTTTTTGTTTATTACCAGGAGAAAATGGATCATCCACTTCTACTGCATATTCTTTACCATATCCCAAGATTCTAGCAGCAACCATTATTGCATTCTTATCGCCAACATACAAATCATTGTAATTTACAGGTGTAATGATAAGAGACTCAAACAACTTATCTAATACTACGCCTTGTTTAATCAAATTCTGTGATGTTAAAATATCTTCTTCCTTTGCGGTCATGTATTTCATTTCCACAACACCTTCTGCAAGCGGATGTCCTTCTGGATACAAAAGACCCTTTGAAGGCAAAGGAACAATCTCCGTTGGAAATTTTGATTTTTTAACTTCTGTTTGTTTGTGTTCAGATAAAAGTTGAGCTTTAATATCTGCATCTGAAACCATCTCGTCATTGGCTACATTATAGCCAGTTGGAATTTTTGTCATAACTAAAATCCTATAACATTGTTTGTAATAAAACGTTTTATTGTACTAATATAAATATCATTTAATTGGAAATATACCAATCTATTGTTGATTTTAACCCATCTTCAAAGTTTATTAAAGGTTTCCATCCCAATTCATCATGTGCCTTTTTTGAATCTATGGCATATCTCCTATCGTGTCCCAATCTATCATCTACATATTTTATCAGATTTTCAGATTTACCCAAAATAGATAATAATAATTTTACTATATCTATATTTCCCCACTCATTATCCGACCCTATATTGTAAACTTCACCACACTTTCCATTTTGATAAGCAAACCAAACCGCTCTACAATGGTCATCAACATGAATCCAATCTCTGACATTCATACCGTCACCGTAAACTGGTAAATTTTCATTGTTTAGTGCCTTCGTTATCATCAATGGTATCAATTTTTCCGTGTGTTGTCTTGGACCGTAATTGTTTGAACATCGTGTAATAACAGTTGGAATACCGTATGTGTGATAATATGACCTAACAAAACAATCAGCAGATGCTTTTGCGGCTGAATAAGGGGAGTTTGGTTGTATTTGTGTGTTTTCAGTGAATCGTTCTTGTGAATTTAATTCCAAACTACCGTAAACTTCGTCAGTAGAAACTTGAACAAATTTTTTCAATCCCAATTCTTTTGTAACATTCAGAAGTGATACCGTTCCAGTTATATTAGTATCTATGAATGGTTTTGAATCATGTATAGACCTATCAACATGGGATTCTGCAGCAAAATTTATTATACCCTCAATATCATTATCTTTACAAATGCCTTTAATAAATTCCGTATCACAGATATTACCATGATAAAACTTATAGTTTTCATTACCAATAAATTTTTCTACATTTTTTGGATTTCCAGCGTAGGTTAGTAAATCTACATTTACAATTCTGATGTCTGATAGTGGTGAATCCAACATCATGTGAATGAAATTACTACCAATAAAACCACAACCACCTGTTACGAGAATGGTTCTTTTTCGATTTGACATAAAAATAAAACCCTATATTCATTAACATTACTGTCAATAAATATAGGGATGACTTTCTAAAAACAAACTTTACAATATAAAAATTACAATTTTTGTAAAATTAGTATTGTAAGATGGCATAGTCATATGCAAGTGTGAGAGAAATCTCAACAAACGCATCATTTGCCCAATCCATTTCACCGAATGTTGTTGCAGTGATGAATGCACCTTTCAATGTCCATTCTTCAACTTTATCACCAACAGGTCCGAGAACATGGAGTGTAAGGTCTTTCTTGTAGAAGTCAGAATAACCGTCACGGCCAGTTACAGATTCGTGTGACAAACGTACCCATTCCATAACTGCCTGAGCAGCAGATGGTACGATTGGATCATACAATTTGATTGTTACATCCTGCCATTCACCCTTACCCTTTACTTTTCTTTTAACGTTAATGTGGTCAAGTGTAATAGGATTAAAGTTAATGTTTGGGCGACCTGCACCTTTTACCAAATATGCAGGAACTCCCTCGATGTACATAATAAAACGATTCTGTAATTTCGGCTCAAACGGAGTAAAAAAGATTTCCGTGGGATCAAGTAATTCAGCCATTTATATCTCCAAATTAAAATTATTCTTTTACATAAATATAAAACTTTGAAAAAAATTTGGGGAGTGTATTTCAACTCCCCAATTAAATCAATTAAGCACCGGGAAACGCCGCACCAGTAGACTGAATGTTGAAATCAAGTATGATAAATTCAGCTGTCTTAGCAGGTTGTAGATACAATTGTCCGTAGAGAATGTTACGGTCAATAATATCCGGTGTATTATTACTTTCATCCATGATAACACGGAAGGCGTACAAACCTTGACGTTGTTGAATTGATTCAAGATATGGATTCACGATGTTCAAGAAACGAGTTCTTGTTTGTGATGTGTTTTGTTCAAACACAAGGTATCTTGTAGAAGAAGCAATAAACTTCTTAGCAGCAATCAACAATCTACGAACATTGATGCGGTCAAGAGCAGATGGACGACCTTGCAATGTTTTTTGACCCCAAACACAAACGCCTGTTGATGGGAACACTGCGATAGGATTGATTCTCGCCTCATACAATGTGTCTCTTTCTGCCTGTGTCAATCTTGTCTTAACTTCAACCACTTCTGTCAATCCACCACGATTAAGACCAGCAGGCGCGAACCATTCTGCAGCAACTCGGTCATTAAATGCGATTACGCCAGGAAGAACAACAGATGGTGGAACCCAAATAGGTTTGTTTCTGTCCATGTCAAGAATCTTAACCCAAGGATAATATGTAGCAGCATAATTTGTATCAATACCTTCTGTTGTAGATACAGCAGTTGCGATATTGTCATTTATTCCAGTTGAATCCATTACATAGAAACAGTCACCACGATTTTCACACATATCATAAGCATATGATGTGATAGGTGAATGTAATTGATGTAATACACCAGGTGTAACAACCATGTTAATATCAAATTCGTCTGCATTTGAAATTGTATCTATTGCCTTCTTATATGCAGTATATCCATCAGTGGATGTATTTGACAAATCAAATCCTTGTGTATTACCTGCAAGTATATTTACGCCGGTTTTCTTTTGAAGATTTGGCTTGTGACCATCAAATCCACCTTGGAATGGCAACATAAATTTACGAGTATCGAGTGCAGTGTTTGTAGTCAAGTCAATAGATGAACTATATGCAGTTGCACTTGATGGGAAATTAGCAGCAGGATTTTGTTCATAGTCACCCAAATAGAAGTCTATGTTAGATCCTGTTGTTTGATTAGCTGCAATAGGCAACGGTCTTAAATAATTAAAGTTATCAGTATTTGAGAAATCATAGCTGAATCCCCAATATACTCGTCTATTGTAAGCACCACCAACTGTTTGTGCAGAAACATAAGTTGCACCAGCAGGTTGAGTAAACGCACTTGGTATCGGAGATACAAGAGCACGGAATCCAAACGGAACCAAATTAGGTGATGTTGCACCGTTAGAAACTGCCTCGGTTGCTTCAACACGAATATATTTTGATTTATTAGCATAATCACCATTTACAACAACTTTACCTTCACTTGTTACTGTAATATATCTATCACCAACAACTCTTGAAATATATTTTGGAGAATTAGGATCAAGGTTACACTTAAATTGTTCAACAACTGTTGGGCGAATATCTTCGTCTTCTGATGTGAATGGTGTTTGTGGAAGTTTAGATTGATCAACAAATCTAACAACAACATCAAAGTCACCATATTCAGAACCAGCAATTGTTCCAGCAGGACGAATGTTAGCAATACCAACCTTCACTTCATAGTTAGAATGTATACCATGAGAGAGTGTGTGGAATCTAAACAAATCAGACTTGATAGCACCGATTTTTTGTGAAGTCACCCAAGGTGTAGAAGCTTCAAGGTAATCAGTTGTAAAGTCCCAAGGTGAACCAGCTGAACCAGTTTCAAGTACAATATATGTTCCAGCATCTGCAGCCAATGAAGCGGACGCTTGTTTCTTAAAGTTCACATAGTTGTAAACAGCGTGAGTACCATATGGGTTATATCCATACAAATCACCGATAAATGATGTATTTTCTGGATCAATTGATGAACTAAATGCAAGACCGTTTTCATTAGTAGCATTTGTAAATGAGGAAACATCAGTTGTGAATCCACCTGATACAGTCAATACAAAGCTACCACTTGAATTTGCGGATATTGTAGTTTTAGCAAAAAGAGAATCAGAATCATTGTTAGTAACAACGAAAGTTGGATGTAAGAATGATATGAGTTTTTTACCCCAAGATCCACTAGCAACGATTGCAATTGGATGCTTCAACGAATAACCACCCGAACCAAGAACACGAACTATGGTTGCACTACCAGCATTGTTTAAATAGTTTTTTGCAGTATATGGTAGGTATGATTGTTCATATGTTCCACCAAATCTTGTTACAAAATCACTATAACCATTTACTATGGTTGGGACAAATGCAGGTCCCTTAAGCGTGGGTCCAACAAGAGCCGCACCAATCGCTCCAATTCCTTGTGGGAGGAAAGAGAGGTCATTCTCATTGGTAAAAACTCCAGGACTTACAATTCTTTCATTAGCCACTTATTATCTCCAAAAATTATAGAATTAAATTCTCATATAAATATGAGCCAAAAACCCCAAACTATGATTTAGTTGGAATAAATTTGCCAGAATCTAAATCTAAAACACCATCACCGTACTTCTCATTTAATTGTTCTACGAGTGATTTTTCTTCATCTTGAAGACCACTATATCGTTCAAACAAATCAGTTCTAAACTCTTTCAGTTGTTCAAGTCTTTTATTCAATAGATGTAACTCTATTTCAGCTTGACCAATTTGTGCAGTTGTTGCTGCATATTTAGATTGGAGCGTTTTTACCGAATCAATATCTTCTTGTGAAAAATCCTTTTCTGTTTGGTTTGCCGTAACTTCTGACATATAAAACCTCTTAAAAATGTAATAAAATAACAAATATAAATATCAAATTAAATTCCAATAAATGTAATTATCCATCGGAATTATCAAATTCTTGTGGATAGATACCAGGTGATCCCTCTGTTGATCTATTTGATAACCTTTTCATCTTATCTTCATAGTATCTTAATTCTTCGTCAGCATCCTTATTGAGTTTTCTGAATCCGCTTTGGTTCTGACCAACACCTATAACTCGTCTTGCATCAGAATTAAATGCATTAAATTCGTCACTATTCTCAATCAATTCTGTTTTGTCTCTACCCAATACAGAATTTACATCACCGAATGCCTCTGAAACAAAAACAATTTTGTTAGCAGTAACCAATCTTTTTGTTGTGGTTTGAGCTGCTATGTCTTTTGGTAGCAAATATGCATGGGCTGTTATCTGAAATGAAGCACGGACAACTCTATCTTGTCCAGTTGTATTACTGTCTTCCATAGATATACTGTCCATGTTTGTAGAAAATTTGAAGAAATTTCTATCACCGAATGCTTGACCACTAAAATAAACAAAATTTTCTACAATATAGTTTAATTGATTTTGATATTCACACCATATAATAAAATCGTATGAAATATCAACATAATCAGGCATCGGAGTCATAAAGTATTCGGATGGTCTTTTTGCACCATATTGTGTGCTAAACTTATCATACGGTGTTGTAGTGTTATACTTATGACGCATGATGTATGCTATCTGATTTGTACTTGCTACTTTATTTCTTCTCATTTCCGATTTTATAGTAACTCCAGAACGGCGAAATGTTATCAATGGTGCAAGCGTTTTTCCCTTTTTATCTTTTAGGAATCCGTCTTTTTGTATTGATGCCCACTTTTCTGCATTTGCATAAATTGTTGGAACTGGAATATACTCACCATAGTCTTCAACACGAATTTGCATTTTACTATCAATAAATGATTTTATTGCAAAATCAACATCATATAAAGTAACACCAAGACTTCTTGTTTTGTCTTTATCTCGGCGAACTTGTAAATGTCTCATATCACCAAAATCCGTTCTTGGATTTTCTAATGAATTTCTATCATCAATAAAACTATCACGCGTTCTACGAAGTGGTGGTTTTCTATATTTGTTAGAATTTTTCATTATATGTTACTCGGAATATCATTGTTATTAGTTTGTATCGCTGGTCTAAATTCTTCAATGTGTATTCTGGACCTTCTTGTTAAGTGAGTGTTTGCAATAATAGATACATTATGACCCCATCTTTCTGTTGCAAAAGAATAGTCAGGATTCTTTCCACCAAAAAATTGATTTTCTTGAACTGCATCTACTTCCCACCATTCACCATTATATTCGATAACATCACCAACTTCTATGAAAATTTCAACATCTCTAAGATATTCTCTAATGAATGCAAAATTTGCTGACTGTTGATAATCTTGACCAAACTCTGTACCCTCATATGTTTGTGCCTGATAATCTATGAGTGCAGGAACTTTTACTGGACTATGATACACTTTCTTATCGGATTCGTTATACAAATTTGTTTTTGTATCTTCAATCGATAACTTGTAAACAGCAACCTCTGTATCTATTATATCGTTTATCAATTCCATGTTCAATTTATGAACAAGTCTAGCATCTCTTTGCCCATGAAATAGTGGCATATTATTATCCTATGTAAATTGCTAAAGGTGTACCGTTAAGACTTGCACCCAATGCCTCTGTTTCCAATCTTTTTGCTTCTAGTAATTTAGAACGAGTCATTGTGTCTAACAAAGTTCGTAACTGTTCAACCAATGCCTGTTTTTCTGCAGTTGCTGCACCCAACAAGTCCGCTGCATTTAATGATGTCTCACCATTTGGTATCGGAATACTGCCATATTTACCACGAACATATCCTAACATTTCTTTTGCCAGTGCAAGACCAAATGAATATATCCATGTTTTTCCAGGAGAATTTATATGTGAATATACCATGTAGTCATAAGGTGCATTTGATAAATCAGATACAGTACCACCTTTGTATTTCAATGGATTACTTCTTTCTTCTTTAACGATATATTCTATCCATAGTTTGAAATTTTTTGTTGGAACTGGAAACATACGCAGTTCGTTATTTATTAACTCAAAAGTAAATGCAGATTTACGCATCAAATCATTAAACTCTATGGCTTGAATACGAAGCAAATCTGCATACATAGGCATCAACATAAAAGAAACACCGGTTGAATATGCACCAAATCCAAATGTATCAAGCATTGCTTGATTACCAAGATACGGATCATAAAAACGGATTGAAGCAGGTGGTCCGTAATGATGAACCTTTTTTATTTCAATTGATCCAGATGGTGCCTTTATATCACGAATTAGTGTATCTAAATTGTATTTCTGTTGTCCAATCTTCACATCAATGGATGATGAATAAAAATTTATATTACCATTTGTAAATGTCTCACTACCATATTCTGTTGCCAACTGCACAAGAGGACCCATACCGGTTGATATATTTCTTTGTGTAAGATTTGAACCAGTAGATGCACCAATGATACTTAACATATTTTGTTGTATGTTAAATTGATTTACATGATATGAATACTCATAAACAGCTTCTTCAAGACAAGTATAAAAGTTTACATCTTGTAATTCAACATCAACAATTGGATAACCCAATCGTTTAGCACACCAATCTGCAAAAGCATCTGCATCTGTTTGAAATTCTACATCAGAATCAAATGTTCCAAACGGTGTGCTACCAGTTACGAAACTGGAACTACCAGGCCAAATTGGGATTTCTACCATTTACTTCTCGGATTTGTTTTCTTCAAAATACTTCAATATATCATCAACAATAGGATGACGGTGGTTTGTTTTCAATTCATAAACCCCCAATCCATTTATTTTATCCTTCATATTAAATAAATATGGAAGACCGGAATCTTTTTTCTGTTTCAAATCTATCTGTGATATATCACCAGTTAGCATCATTTTTGAATTGATACCAAGACGAGATAATATCATTTCCATTTGTGCCTTAGTAACGTTCTGTGATTCATCAACAATTACACAGGCATTTACAAATGTTCTACCACGAAGAAATGAAATAGGAGCAATTTCTATTTTATCTTCCATCATCAATTTTTCAATCTTTTCTTTATGGTATAGTTGAAACATATTTGCCTGTATAGGAGACAACCAAGGATCCATTTTCTCTTTTATATTTCCAGGAAGAAATCCTAAATCTTCATTAGATACCGTTGGTCTTGTTATTATTATTTTTTCAACTTCACGATAGAAAAAACATTCGAGAGCAATCTGTGTTGCTAATAATGTTTTTCCGGATCCAGCTTTACCAACGAACACCGATATATCATCACGAAGAGCATCTGCCTTTATTCTCTTTTGTTCTTCATTCAATGTTAATTGAAACTGTATTTTATTTTTTATAGTTTTTCTTCCTTTTTTTATTCCTGATGTATTTAGACTTGAACTTTCTTCTTCACTCAACAAATGTTCTTTATTATCTGTTTCCTCGTTATGTTCAGAACTCATAATGGCTCTTATAATAATTTAGAAAGGGTGTCTCCCATAGATTTTACGT
>JACCDW010002186.1_pt1 | contig 12293 bp, 7 predicted proteins | sample 7449781 | NCBI WGS metagenome assembly JACCDW01 (sample SAMN15323449, study PRJNA562643) | freshwater metagenome | isolation source: river surface water | place: USA:Blue River Watershed | collected 2017-08-18
CACGCGGGTTCAACTCCCGCCACCTCCACCATTTGAGACCCCGGGAAACCGGGGTCTTTTTTGTTTTCGCGGGAGAAATGTATCGGATTTTTTAATACCGTGATCGATTTCCGCACACGGGCGTGGCCGCCTCGTTTTGGGTGAGGCGTGTGTCACGTTCTAGAGCGGTTTAAGTTGAACTGTAGCCGTATCTGGTAGGGCGTGACCGCTGGGCGCGCCGCGTCGGAGTGGTGATTTCTGCCTCTGTGAACTCGCGGCTGGCCCAGCGGTAAAGCCCTACCTAACGCACCCTGACAACCGGCTACGGTTTTAATTAAAAAGCCCTAGGCGCGGGCCCGCACCGGGCCGGAAACGATTCCGGTCATGCACGCCGGGCGCAGGCTTCGGGGGGAATTTGAAATCGCGGGAAGGATTGTTTCCATGTGTCGCGTTCACGCCGGGCTTTACCCTCTTGCGGAGGAGCGTGAAGCCGCTTCCCTTTTCGCTCGCGGTCGCTCCCGCCTGAACTGCGCCTGTCGCCGCGGTGAGGCGCATAAAAGCGTATCGCCACGTAATGATGAATGAGGTCTGTTGGCATCGTTAACCCAGCCACCGTGAAATGAATGCCCCTCGCTTTTCCTCGGCTCTGCCCGTCGTTTTTTTTAAACCCTCCTTTTTTGGGCAGGCCTCGTTTGGATCGGCGAACGGACACCCTTGGCTCCGGCGGCTCCTGCGTCTGCGGTGGAGATGATTGCCTTGATCGAACGAGGCGACTTCGCACCGGTTGATCGGACGTTTCGGCTCGCTCGACTGGCGCCCGCGCCGATCGACGGGTCTTTTCCTGCATTGGAGACGGCGTATGCCGATCTTGCCGATTTGGGCGAACAAATGCCCGTAGGGCGTCGCGCGGCTCTGCTGCGAAGCCTGGATCTCTGGACGCGATCCTCACCCCTCGTCCCTACGCCTCGGCTGATCGCGGCTTACATTCATCTGGAACGCGCCGATCGGTTGCGATCCGGCAGGCCCTTGAGAGACGAGTGAGGACGGTGCCGCTTGTCGCGGTGGAGCCAAGGCGGGAGGTGTTCGTCGGAGTGGAGGTAGGCGCGGGCTTAGGCCTATTCACGGGAGAGGGTTTGGATGTCCGGTGTTGCGGGTTGTAGTTTGCGCACCACCTCCTCCATCTCCCCCAGCCGCTGGGGCAACCTCCTGAAGATTCACATCTAGGACGCTCCACCATTTGAGCAGGCCCGAAAGGGCCGGCTTTTTTGCTGTCCAGGACTAGCGATTTGTCCGCCGAGACGGATGATTCGGCCGGCTTGGGACAAAGGTGAACTGGGATTTATGTTGCATAAAATTCCATTTATAAATCGTGATGACGCGTCCGGAGCGAAGTCGTGAGCGCCCGGCTACCCCACCCCATGAGAGAACACCCCGTTTATTGCACGCGCCCGCAGGATCGCATTCCCGCGGGGGCCCGGCTGGCCTACGGTTTGGGCTCGCTGGTCAACAACCTGCTCGGCGCGGCGATCGGCGTGATGGCGATCGTGCTCAATCTTGGCCTGGGCATGAACCCCGCGGTGGTCGGCACCTTGATGGCGATCCCGCGTCTCACCGACGCCTTCACCGATCCGCTGATGGGTTACATCTCGGACAACACGCGCTCGAGGTGGGGCCGCAGGCGGCCTTACATCTTCGCGGGCGCGATCACCTCGGGGATCTTTTTCGCGGCGTTGTGGCAGCTGCCGGCGGGTTACGGGGAGAACTTCACCTTCTGGTTCTTCCTCATCGGGTCGATCGTGTTCTACCTCGCCTACACGGTCTACGCCACGCCTTGGGTCGCGCTGGGCTGCGAGATGACCCCGGACTACCACGAGCGGACCCGGCTGATGGCCGTATCCAATTTCTTAGGACAATTTGCCTGGGTGGCGGCGCCCTGGTTCTACGTGTTCATGGAGGACGAGCGGCTTTTCAAGGACTCGGTGGAGGGCGCGAGGTGGCTGGCGATCCTGGTCGGGGTGTTCGTCGCGGTGGTCGGCCTGGCGCCGGCTCTTTTCTGCCGGGAGCGCATGGGGGCGGCCGACGGGCGCGAGCGGCCGGCGGCCGAGACGCGGGACGGGGATGGATGGCTTCGGGCGATGGGCCGTAATTTCGCGGGTTTCGTCCGGGGCTTCGCGATCACGATCCGTTTCAAGCCGTTTCAAAAGCTCTGCATCGCGACCTTCCTGGTGTTCAACGGCTTCATGCTCGTGTCGTCGTTTTCGTCGTATGTGATCATCTACTACGTCTACTCGGGGGACAAGGATCTGGGCGGAAAGCTGATGGGTTGGAACGGCACGGTTTCGGCGCTGGCCACGTTTTGCGTGATTCCCCTGGTGAGCCGGGTGGCGACCACGGCGGGAAAGCGGCGGGCGTTCTTCCTCGCGATCGGGCTTTCGATCGTCGGATACGCGCTGAAATTTTTCTGCTACAGCCGGGAGAATCCGCTGCTGCTGCTGGCGGCGACGCCGTTGATCGCGTTCGGGCTGGGCGGGCTGTTCACGTTGATGGGGTCGATGATCGCGGATGTTTGCGACATGGACGAGCTCGAGACGGGGCAGCGCCGGGAGGGCATGTTCGGTTCGATCTTCTGGTTCGCGGTGAAGCTGGGCATGGCGCTGGCGCTCGGGCTTTCGGGCTTTCTGCTCAATGTGACGGGCTTCGACGTGAAGCTGGGCGGGGCGCAGTCCGAGCAGGCCCTGTTTTGGATGCGCCTACTCGACGTGTGTGTGCCGATCGCGACCTCGGCGCTGGCGATCTGGGCGATATCGGCCTACTCGATCACCGAGGAAAAGGCCCGGTCGGTGCGCGCCGAGCTCGAGGCGCGTCGTGGCGTCGTCTGAGGAGGCTGCCATGGACTTCGTCCAGCTTGGTCTCAGGGGCGTCCGGCAGGCGCTGGGCGCGCTCATGTGCGCGTTTACGCTCGGCGCGGTCGCATCGGCCGCGGGTGTGGAGACGCAGGCCGACGCGGTGGCGCCTATCCGCGATCCGCGTCCCTTGGATCCCGCGGTGTGGGCGCGCAAGGCGATCGCCTATTCGGGTTACCGCGCGGGGCAGAGTCCGGAGGCGGGGCGTCATCCGGGTCGCGCCGAGATATTGGAGGATCTCCGGTTGCTGCGGGCGGAAGGCTTCGGCCTGATCCGCGTCTATGGTTCCGGAGCCCATGGACGCGCGATCGTGGAGACGATCGCCGAGGCCGGGCTCGATATCCGCGTGCAGCTCGGCGCCTACCTGAGCGGGTCGCGGCGCGAGAAGGGCGAGGCGAACACCGCCGAGATCGAGGGGGCAATCGCCCTGGCCAACGCGCATCCCGACCTCGTGGTCGCGGTCAGCGTGGGCAATGAGACGCTGGTCGGTTGGTCCTTCGTGGCGGTGCCGCCGGGGGACCTGGTCGCCTACGTCCGCGAGGTGCGAGGACGGGTGCGGCAGCCGGTGACGGTGAACGACAACTGGGCGCCCTACGCCGCTTCGCCCGACAGCGAGGTGGCGCGGGTCTGGGGGCAGATCGACTATGCCTCGGTGCACACCTATGCGTATTGGGACGCGGGTTTTGAGCTCTGGGATTTTCGCCAGATCGACGCGTCCGAGGAGCGGCGCGCGCGGGCGATGATGGACGCGGCCGCCGCCTACGCGCGGGCGAATTTCGCCGCGGTGCGCGCGGCCCTCGACGCGGCTGGCCGCCGCATTCCGATCGTGATCGGCGAGACCGGCTGGCAAACCCGGCCCACCGCCTTCGTGGCGGAGGCCAAGGTGAGGAACTTCGCCGCCCACGAGGCTCATCCGGTGAACCAGGCGTGGTATTTCGCCGACATGATGGCCTGGGCCTACGGCGAGAAAGGCGACGCGCCCGGCGATGGTTTTTCGCGGCCGGCGGCGATGTTCTACTTTTCCGCCTTCGATGAGCCGTGGAAAAACGCGGACGACCACTGGGGCCTGTGGGATCAGGCGCGGAAGCCGAAGCTCGCTTTGCGGCCGCGCGAGCTCGGCGCATGCGCGGGCGAGGCGGTGTGTTTCCGCCCGGGGCGCCCTTAGTCCCGGGGCCGGCGGAGAGCGGACGAATGCACGAAGGCAGAAAAACAGCGCTCCATAATCAATGCAATAATATGCAATTTAACTTGTCATTCGCAGGCCGTTTCACGTTGGTTTCGTGCATGGCGCTTTCGCTTTCTACCCTGCGATGGTTTGGGCGGTGCGGGCGGCTTTTGAGAGTCGCGACGGCGGGCGTCCTTTCGGTGGCGTCCGGTCTGGCCGCGGTGGTGCGGGTGGTGGAGCAGGACGAGGGCTGGGCGCTGACCCGCGATGGTTCGCCCTATGTGATCAAGGGTGTCGGCGGGCACGCGGATCTGGTTTTGGCGAAGCGGTTGGGCGCGACGACGGTTCGCACCTGGGGCGCGGACCAGTTGGAGCCCAAGGTGGGCGAGGCGCCCTTGCTGGATCGCGTGGCGGAGCAGGGACTGACCGCGATGGCCGGGCTTTGGATCGGACACGAGCGGCACGGCTTTGACTACGGCGATCAGGCGCAAGTGGCGCGGCAACGCGAGGCGGTGCGGTCGACGGTGCGAAAGCATCGCGCGCATCCCGCGCTGCTGGTCTGGGGCTTGGGCAACGAGATGGAAGGTCCGCCCGGGGCGGAATCGAGCCGCCGGATTTTTCGCGAGCTGGAGGAGCTGGCCAAAATCATCAAGGAGGAGGATCCGGATCATCCCGTGTGTATGGTGGTGGCGGTCGGCGAGCGGGCGGAGGTGGAGCAGATCCGCGAGCTCGTGCCCTCTATCGATGTCCTCGGCGTCAACGCCTACGGCAGCGCGCCCGGCCTAGGCGCCGCTTTGGTGGAAGCGGGTTGGACGAAGCCCTTTATCTTGGCCGAGTTTGGCCCGCTCGGGCATTGGGAGGTCGCGCAGGCGCCTTGGGGAGCGCCGATCGAGCCGACGAGCGCGGCCAAGGCCGCGCGTTACGCGGCGACCCACGAGCAGGTGTTGCGCGACGGGCGCGGGCGTTGCGTGGGCACCTTCGCGTTTGTATGGGGCGCGAAGCAGGAGACCACCGGCACTTGGTATGGCATGTTTTTGCGCAGCGGAGAAAAATTGCCCTCCGTCGACGCGATGGCGCGGGTGTGGGGCGGGCGTTGGCCGGAGAACCGTTGCCCGTCCATCGAATCTCTCGAGTCCGCCGCGCGGCTCGCGAAAGTCGCGCCCGGTTCGCGTCAACGCGCCCGCGCGCGGATCACCGATCCTGAGGGCGACGCCTGGAAGGCGGAGTGGTTCGTGATGGAGGAGAGCCGCGACCGGCGCGAGGGCGGCGACCGCGAGGCCGAGCCGCCGCGGGTGGAGGGCGGCGAGATGCGCGCGGAAGGCGGCGAGCTCGAGTTCCTGGCCCCGACCCGGCCCGGCGCCTACCGGTTGTTTCTGGTCGTTCGCGACGGCCGGGGCGGCGCGAGCGCGGAGAACCTCCCCTTTTTCGTCGAATCCCCCGTCCCCACTCCATGAGCCCCGCCTCCGCTTGCGTCTCGTCCCCGTCCCCCGCATCGGAACCCGTCGCCGACGGGTTCGTGGATCGCCCCGACGGGCGCTACTACCGGATCGTCGACGTCGACCGGATGCCGACCTTTTTCATGAGCGTGACCAGCCCGAGCGATGTCTGGCTTTTCATCGCCAGCAATGGCGGGCTGAGCGCGGGACGGGGCGACGCCGAGCACGCGTTTTTCCCTTATCAGACCGTCGACCGGATCTACGATTCGATCGGACATACCGGCGGCTGCGCCGCGCTTTGGGTCGAGACCGAGGACGGGCCGGTTTTGTGGGAGCCCTTCAGCATGCACGGGCCGCGGGTGCAGCGGATCCGGCGTCATCTCTACAAGAGTCTAGAGGGCGACCGGATCTGGTTCGAGGAGGTGAACCCCGGGCTCGGGCTGGTTTGCCGGCAGGGCTGGACCGCGACCGACGCCCACGGCTTGGTGCGCCTGACCGAAATCGAGAACATCGGCTCCGCGAAGCGACGCGCGCGTGTCCTCGATGGCGTGCGAAATCTCATGACGCCCGGCGTGTCGCGTCGGCTGCAGAACGAGTTCTCCTGCCTGGCCGACGCGTATAAGCAGGCCGAGCGCGCGGAGGGTTCCTCGCTCGCGATTTTCGCTCTCGCGGCGGGCATCGTGGACCGCGCGGTCCCGATGGAGTCGCTGCTGGCCACGACCGTGTGGTCGGAGGGCTGGGCGGAGGCGGTCATCACGCTCGCTCCCGACGCCTGCGAGGCCTTTGCGAGAGGGCGGGAGACGCAGCGGATCGACACGGTTCGCGGCGTGCGCGCGGCCTATGCGTTGTGCGGCGAGCTGGAGCTGGGGGCGGGCGAGTCGCGCCGCTGGCGGCTGGTGATCGACACCGACCGAACTCAGGCGCAGGTGAGCGAGAGAGTCCTCGCGCTGCGCTCTGGCGGAGCGTGGCGCGAGCTCGACGATGCGATGACCGAGTCGCGGCGGCGGCTGCGCGCGTTGGTGGGCGCGGCGGACGGCGTGCAGGCCGGAGGCGACGAGGTCGCGACGGCGCATCATTTCGCCAACACCCTGTTCAACATCATGCGCGGAGGGATCTTCGCTTTCGGTCGCGACATCGACGGGCCGGACTTCGCCGACGCGGTGCGGGTGAGAAACCGGCTGGCGGCCAGCCGCCACGCCGAATGGCTGGCCGCCTTGCCGGAACGACTGTCGCGCGAGGATTTGCTGTCGCGTGCGGAGGCGACGGGCGACCTCGACCTGGCGCGGCTGGCCCGCGAGCACCTGCCGCTGACCTTCAGCCGGCGCCATGGCGACCCGAGCCGGCCTTGGAATCGTTTCAGCATCCGGGTGCGGAATGCGCAGGGCGCGCGGGTGCTGGATCACGAGGGGAACTGGCGGGACATCTTTCAAAACTGGGAGGCGCTCTGCCTCGCCTACCCGGAGTTTTGCGAAAGCGTGATCGCACGCTTCGTCAACGCCTCGACCGCGGACGGATACAATCCCTACCGCATCTCCCGCGCGGGGATCGATTGGGAGGCCCCGGAGCCGGAGGACCCCTGGGCCTCGATCGGATACTGGGGCGACCATCAGGCGGTTTATCTCCTGCGCCTGCTGGAATGGTCGGCGCGGTTTCATCCGGGGCGCCTGGCCGGCCTGCTGCGCCGGGAGCTGTTCTGCTTCGCGGACGTGCCGTATCGGATAGCTGGATATGAGAGGCTGCGGGCGGATCCGCGCTCCACCATCCGCTTCGACCACGAGGCGCACACGCGGGCGCTCGCGCGGGAGCGCGAGATCGGCACGGACGCGCGTCTGCTGGCGGGACCCGGCGGCCGCGTGTTGCACGTCAATCTCGCGGAGAAGCTGCTGTTGCTCGCGCTCGTGCGCATCTCGAACCTCGTTCCGGAGGGCGGCATCTGGATGAACACCCAGCGGCCGGAGTGGAACGACGCCAACAACGCGCTGGTCGGCAACGGGCTCTCGGTGGTGACGCTGGCCCACCTGCGGCGCTATCTCGCCCACCTGCGGGAAGAGCTGCTGCCCGCGCTGGGCTCCGGCCCGCTGCGTCTGAGCGCGGCGGTGGCGGCTTTTTTGCGCGAGCTCGACGCGGAGCTCTTGGCGCGGGCGGAGATTGTCGCCGGCGGCTCCTGGACGGACGCGAGCCGGCGCGCCTTCGTCGACGCGGTCGGCGCGGTGGGCGCGCGGCATCGCGAGCGCGTGTATCGCGAGGGTCCGGGGCGGGCCGAGGAGGTCGATCCGGGCGCGCTCGGACGCTTCGTCGGGCGCGCCCTCGCCCTGGTCGACCAGTCGCTGTTGGCCAACCGGCGCCCGGACGGTCTGTGGCACGCGTATAACCTGCTTCGCTTCACGGAGGAGCCTGCGGGGCTCTCGGTCGGGCGTCTGGCCCCGATGCTGGAAGGCCAGGCGGCCATCCTGGGCGCGGGTTTGCTCAAGCCCGACGAGGCGGCGGCGCTGTTGCGGGCCTTGCGGACGAGTCCGCTGTATCGACCTGACCAGCACAGCTACCTTTTGTATCCGGATCGCGCGGCGCCCGGCTTTCTGGCGCGCAACGCGATCCCGGAGGCGCTGGTCGCGGACCGGTCGCCGATGGCGGAGCTGTTGCGGCGCGGGGACGGTCGCGTGGTGCTGCGGGATGCGGCGGGCGTGGCGCGTTTCCATCCGGATCTCGTCAACGGCGACGCGTTGAAGAGGCGCCTGGACGAGGTCGGCGCGGACGCGCCCACGGCCGAGGCGGTGAAGGCGGCCTACGAGGAGGTTTTCCGGCATCGCGAGTTCACCGGGCGGAGCAGCTCGATGTTCGGCTACGAAGGGCTGGGCTGCATCTATTGGCACATGGTGGCGAAGCTGCTGGTCGCGGTGCGGGAAAACCAAGTCGCGGCGGAGCGCGCGGGGGATGCGGCGGCGGCCGAGCTGGCGGCGCATTATCGCGAGATCCGCGACGGGCTCGGCTACCGCAAGACGGCGCGCGTGTATGGCGCGTTTCCCACCGATCCCTATTCGCATACGCCGGGGCACGCCGGGGCGCAGCAGCCGGGAATGACGGGCCAGGTGAAGGAGGAGCTGATCACCCGTCTGTCGGAGCTCGGGTTGGAATTCGAGGCGGGGGGGATCCGCTTCGAGCCGGCGCGGGTGGAGGCGGCGGAGTTCGCGTCGAAGCCGCTGGTCTTCTCGCCGGCGGGCGAGGCGGGCGGGGAGGGCTCGATCGAGGTGCCCGCGGGCGGCCTCGGCTTCACGCTCTGCGGCGTGCCGGTGTTGTATCGCCGGACGGCGGATCGGGCGCCGGCCGGGCTGCGGGTGCGTCTTCGCGACGGCTCGGTGCGGAACTTCGCGGATCGGATCCTGCCACGCGAGGAGGCGGCGTCGCTGATGGCACGCGACGGCGCGATCGTCGGGCTGGAGGTGGATTTCTAGGCCTCCGTCGGGGCGTTTGGCGGCCTTTCGCCGGCCGGATGCCCCGCCGTCGGGGCGACGCGGAGAGGGTGGGGGCGGTCTTCGGCCCCGCGCCGGTCCCGGTCGGCTTTACGCCACGCGGAAAGGGAAGTTGGCGGCGGCGCCTCCGCCTCGGCCGTCTCGCGCGTAGAGAAAAAGTCGATACGCGCCGGCCGTGACGGGCGCGGTCACGCGGCAGCGTCCGCCGGGCAGCGGCTCGACGTTGCGCGACCATTCGGGCGGAACGCTCTCGGGGTCGCCGCCGATCTTGCGGTCGCGGCTTTCCTCGAGGACGCGCCACTCGAGCGCGAGCGGCAGCGGCGAGGCCGAGATCCGCGCGGATATCTCGTGCAGGGAGCCGGGGTCGACCGTCGCCTCGGCCAAGGGCGACACGAGCTCGAGGATGTGCGGAGAAGGGGTTTCCGGCTCCTCGCCGGTCCAGGCCAGCGCCATCGCGTCGACCGCGGGCGTCTTTTCGCCGCTGGGCAGAAACATGCCATACCAAGTCGGCGTGACCTCCTGCTTGTGGCCCCAGAGGAAGGCGAAGCTGCCGAGGCAGTTGCCGGGGGCGCGGGCGAGCACGTCGCGGTGGGTGTCGAGATAGCTCCGGTATTTTTCCCGGCTGTTCGGCTCGATCGGCGCGCCCCAGGGGGTTCGGCGAACCTCCCAGTGGCCGGTCGGTCCGAACTCGGTCAGGATGAAGGGGCGGGTGATACCGGCGCGGGCGAGGGCGTCCGGGATCAGGAGCGCGTCGCCGTAGGCGTTGACTCCGAGGATGTCGACGTCGGGGCAGTGGCGTTGGAAGGAGGCGAGTTTTTGCTCTCCCGGCCCCGCGATCACGATGGCTACGGGATGGACGGGATCCTCGGCTTTGACTAGGCGGGCGAGCGTGTTGAGCTCGCGCCAGACGAGCGGATTCCCCTCGGGGCGCTCGAAACCCTCGGTCTCGTTGCCGAGGCCCCAGATCAGCAAGGCCGGGTGGTCGCGGAGGCAGCGCACGGTGGCGAGGATCTCGGCGCGCTGGCGCTCGACGCGGCGCGTGTCGGCGTAGTCGAAGCCGTGGCGCTCGTGGCCGACGCTCAGGCCCGCCATGACCACGAGGCCCGCGGAATGGGCCTCGTCGAGCACGCGCGGACCGTCGGTGTGCCAGGTGCGAAAGGCGTTGCCGCCGAGCGCGGCGAGCAGGTCGGGGCGGCCTTCGCCGCCGACGCCGCGGACGGTCAGGGGGGAGCCGTTTCGCAGCAGGCTCCAGGTGTGACGCGGACCGGCTTCCAGGCTGACGATCGAGGTGGTTGCGGAGTGCATTTGAGCGCGAAGACGGGCGGCGAAAAAGCCGCGACATGTTGCATTTAGTTGCACAGAAAAAAGAGGCGCATATTTATTTCAGACAAGGTAAAATTACATCATGACATGAGCTTTTACCGGATTTTCGGTTGCATCCATGTTGCCGCTATTTAGCGCATGGTCGAAATGAGCAAAGGAAGCGCCAGCCAGCAGGAGATCGCCACTCAGCTCGGGTTGTCCCGGGCGACGGTTTCGCGGTGCTTCACCAACCACCCGGGGATCAGTCCGGAGACACGGGCCAAGGTGTTCGATTTGGCGTCGCGGATGAACTATTCGCACATGGAGAACTCCAAGCCGCGGGCGCATACGCCCAAGCTGCAGAAGCTGATGGTCGGAACCCTGGTCTGCGTCGATCTGCCGAACTTCGAGAACACGCTCTACGACAACCCGGGGCAGCAGATCCTGATCGGGGTTACGGAATATTTCCGCACGGTCGATACCTCGCTGGATCTGCACTATGTGCACTCCGGCGGCTCGGATCTGGACGCCTCGTCCTATCAGGAGATCGCGTCGTCGCGGAGGCGGAAGTGGAAGGGCGTGTTGTTGATCTATCCCTTCCCGCGCGCGACGGTGGACGAGTTGATGGCCACTTATCCGGTGGTCTCGCTGGTCGAGCAGTATGGCACCGCGCCGCTGAACTGCGTGGACGTCGACCATCATCGCGGGGTAAGCCGTCTGGTCGACGCGCTGCACGAGGCGGGGCATCGGCGTATCGGCTTCCATACCCGGAAATACTCGGTCGAGGCGAGTTGGGCGTTGCGGCGATACGGCGCGTATCTGGAAAAGCTGACCACGCTCGGCCTGAAGCCGCGTCTGGAGGACTGCGTGCTGGCGGATGGCGTCGACGAGGCGGCGATCGAGCGGGCAAACGAGCAGGTGCTGCGGCTGATCCGCGAGGGCGTGACGGCCTTCATCTGCGCGGCCGACCACCAGGCCTATGAATTGATTCCTTGGCTGAAGGCGCGTGGCGTGGAGGTGCCTCGGGACGTTTCTATCACGGGCTTCGACGGCATCGCGCGCCCGCCTGGCCTGCCGGTGTTGAGCACGATCGAGATTCCCTACCGGCAGATCGGCATCATCGGGGCGAAACGACTCGGCGACATGGTGCGCAAGCGTTTCGAGGTGCCGCAGCATATCCTTCTCGATTGCAGCCTGCGGTCGGGCGAGACGATCGCGCCGCCGCGTGCGGCGCGCTGACGAACGGGGTCCTGAGACGAAACGGCTCCGCCGTTGCGCCGGGTGCGGGTGGGGCTAGTCGCGAAGGCACGGAGCCCGTTGGTCGGAGGTCGCGGACAAGTCCGCGGTGGATTTTCCGCCGAGCCCGGATGATGGCCGGGATCGTGGTGGATGGGCGATTTCCGCGCCCGTGCGTGGCGGGTTCTCGGCGACTGGCGCCACGGGCGTCCGTCCATCCGCTGTCGATGGACGGGACGCGGTTGATGACGCCTCAGTTTGAGACGCCGAGCCGGAAGAATACGCGGGGGGCCGTGGTGGCGTTCACCGTCAGCACGCGGCGGGTGAACCCGGTCGGCGCGCCGGTGGCGGTCGTGAGCGTGTAATCGGCCGCGACGGCCCAGCTCGCGAGGTCGTAGCTGATCTGGGGCGTGACGGTGAGGGCGGCGTCGGTGCGGAGATCGAAGGTGTAGGTGTAGGAGTCGCCGTTGCGGGCGAGCGTGGCGGTGGCGGAACCAAGGCCCGGGCCGGCGCCGCCGAAGGCGTAACGGATGCCCTCGGGCACGCCGTCGGAGTCGGCGTCGTCGTTGAAGGCGAGCGAGGTGGAGAGCCCCAGGCCCTGCAGGTAGGTCTGGTAGCCGTTGAGCGCGGGGGCGGCGGGCGCCTGGTAGACGCGGACGTAGTCGACCTCGTAGGTGGCGGAGGTGAGCGCGGGGTCGATGAAGTTGCCGACGTAGTTGCCGCCCATGGCGAGGTTGAGCAGGAGGAAGAACTCCTTCTCGAAGGGGTCGCCGTTCTCGACGGTGGACCAGGTGCCGGTGGTGGC
>JACCDW010964806.1_pt1 | contig 12293 bp, 6 predicted proteins | sample 7449781 | NCBI WGS metagenome assembly JACCDW01 (sample SAMN15323449, study PRJNA562643) | freshwater metagenome | isolation source: river surface water | place: USA:Blue River Watershed | collected 2017-08-18
ACAATTAATAGTGAAATAGATAACGTACAGGGACAAATATTGGAAGATGAAAATTTATCTAATTTAACTCTTAATAGAAAAAACATAAACGTATTTGTTTCTGCGGCTAATGCAATTAACTATGATATTTGGAGAAAATCTAGAGAATTAGAAGTTACCTTTGGTACCAATAGCCTTGAACCACAAACTGGGTTCACATTTTCTGAATATCTACAAAATACTTTTTCTAATCAAATCACTAATTCAAATTTAGTAAAGTATAAGAAAAATTATATTGCACTAGAAGATGTGTATCAAGATTATTTAAATCAATTAACAGCTTCTGGTTATACAACGTATGATATGATTTCAACATCTGATTTCGTTAATCAGATGAGCCCATATTGGTCTAATGTATTGGAACAAATAATTCCATCTACAACTTTATGGATGGGCGGAAACTTAATCGAGAATAACATCTTTGGAAGACCTAAGTTTTCATATAGAAAACCATGTAAGCCACTAGAAGTTGTTGAAAATCTATATCCGAATTTTGAAACGGTTATTGAAGAAGATTTAGAAACCATCATTGGTGACCCCGATAATTTAAGGGGTTTAATAGAATTTAGTGGTGTTACATTCACATTACATATTGATATAGATGGGTTTGATTATAGTGGTACAACACAAGTTAATTTAACAGGAAGTACTTTGTTTGGTACAGGTTTTACTGCTTCAGAAAGTTGTACAACATTAACAACGTCATCAACAAAGATTCCTCTTATATGTGAATACAAGAATTGGATTAATTTAGATTTAACAACAATTAAAAATTCTTGGAAGAGTGCAATAACCTCATTGGTTAACCAAATTAATCAAACAGAGGTACAATATAGTGCATTTAATTCACCAAGCTATGTTCCGTCAGCAGCAATATCTAGCGGTTACACTCAATTAATCTCACATGAATTTTATACTGGTAGCGACGGAATTGAAAAAGTTAAATTTATTGCTCATACAAACTCATCTGGAGAATGTTTGGTTAAAAATAATTTAGATTTTTATTTTGATGTAGATTACAAATATACTGAACCGAAATGTCATTTAGATTTATCTTTTGATTCGGTTTGTGATGTTTATTCGGGTTTCCCAACATGTAAAGTAGCAACCGATATTATTGTAAGTTTAACAGGCGCAACAGTTCAATCTGGAAACGATTCTGGTTGGGGTATCTATGTTCAAAGAAATTGCACTCCTGGAAATAATATTGCAACAGGTTATAATTCAACATATACTGACACATCTTTTTTACAAATAGTAGGTGAGAATTGTAAATTTAAATTAACAAACGTTAGAGAGGATGAAGTTATTGATTTGATTTTCACCGATGCTGCTAACTGTGATAAAAAGGTAAAAATAGAAGGGCTTTCTTTTAGATATGTTGAATATCCAACAGAAGCACCTGATTTACCATTAAGTGTTAATACCGGTTATACATTAGTACCTAAAGTACAATATAGAAATTCATATAACTATGGTTTAAAACATAACACAAAAGTTATAGTTGTTAGTGGTGCAACAATAAATTCATCTACAACATCTGCAAATATTGCTAGTTATTTAGCTGCAGGTACTCTTGTAAAAAAATATGTAAAAGATTTAACAAGTGGTGATGTAATAATGGGAGGTTCTTATTTATCATGTTCAACATTCCCATCTAGTATTTTTGAATATGCCGCAGATAATGATGATTATTCATTCTCATATGATTATTCAACATATACTATTAGTGATATTGATTGTTTAAGCTCAATTAAAAAAAGTGAGATAACTGGTACCACAGTAAATGGTGAACAAGTTGTTATTGAAGTTTTACCAACAACAAAATTAAGAGTTTATACAAATAAAGAAGTTGATGAAGCTACTTACAGAGTAACAAAAAGAGATGGTTATTTCTTTGATTCTAGATCTCCAGAATTTTTACAATTAAAACCAGAAACACCAGAAGAACCATGTTGTTATTACCCATCAGATTATTATGATACTGGTGATTTTTTAATTACAGATAAGGGAGAGTTACTTGAAATTGTTGCAGTTAATTTAAATTACTGTGAAAATAATCTTTATTATAATATTAATGTTAGTGGGTCACAGCCAGAAAATTTAATATTATTTAATGGTAATGATAATGTTCAAGTATTAGTACAACATGCTTATACTAAATTCAATAGATTAAATGCTAACCTAAGTCAATATTATATTGATACTCAATGTTGTACAACTGCAATAGAAGATCCAGTAAGAAATTATACAACAGCGTGTGGATCTATTACACCAGCGGTTCCATGTGGAAGTGTATACCCAGTAGTAACACCGACACCAACTGGTACACCTACAACCACACCAACTAGTACTAGTACACCAACAACTACTAGTACACCAACATCAACTAGTACCGGCACTCCAACTAGTACTAGCACACCAACTTCAACACCAACTAGTACCGCGACACCTACTATTACACCAGATTTGACTGCAACACCAACATCAACTAGTACAACAACACCAACAACTAGTTGTGAATTTATAATTGATACTGTTGCCGTTATTACAACACCAACACCAACAACTACAACAACCCCAACATCTACAAGCACAGCAAACTGTGATTTTGTAATTGATACTGTTGCTGTAATTGCTACACCTACACCTAGTATAACAACAACACCAACCTCAACTAATACACCAAATTGTGAATTTGTGATTGACACTGTGGCGGTTATTGCAACGCCAACACCAACATCAACTATCACAACAACACCAACTTCAACTGAAACAATAAATTGTGATTTTGTAATTGATACTGTTGCGGTAATTAACACCCCAACACCTACATCAACAATTACATCAACCCCAACATCTACTAGTACTAGTACACCAACAAGTACTGAGACACCAACTTCTACCTATACACCAAATTGTGAATTCATTATCGATACCGTGGCTGTTATTGCAACACCAACACCTACAAGTACAATAACAAGCACACCAACATCAACATCAACTGGTACACCAACTAGTACAGAAACCCCAACCTCAACTTACACACCAAATTGTGAGTTTGTGATTGATACTGTTGCGGTAATTAATACCCCAACACCAACCACTACATCAACTAGTACTGGTACGCCAACATCAACCCCAACTAGCACAGGTACCCCTACAAGTACAGAAACGCCAACACCAACTGGTACACCAACAAGTACTAGTACACCGACTTCTACTTACACACCAAATTGTGAGTTTGTGATTGATACTGTTGCTGTTATAACAACACCAACACCAACATCAACTACCACTAATACACCGACCTCAACTACAACAAATACACCAACAAGTACTGAGACACCAACTTCAACTGGCACACCAACAAGTACAGCAACACCAACTAGTACAGAAACGCCAACACCAACTGGTACACCAACAAGTACTAGCACGCCAACAAGTACGTACACACCAAATTGTGAGTTCATAATTGATACCGTAGCTGTTATAACAACACCAACACCGACTTCAACACCGACAAGTACAGCAACACCTACTATTACACCAACAGTAACACCTACAGTAACAAACTCAGCACCAACTGATATTTTGTTAAGTAATAATAGTGTAAATGAAAATAGTGCGATTAATACGATTGTGGGTACATTAAGTAGTGTTGATGCGAATGCTGGTAACACACATACGTATACAATTCAAGCTGGTGGTAATGGCGACTTATTTAATATTTCTGGCACTAGTTTAAGAACTTCACAGTCGTTTAACTATGAGTCAGCAACATCATATACTGTAACAATTAGATCAACAGATAACACAGGATTGTATTTTGATAAAACATTTACAATAAATGTTAACAATGTTAATGAATCACCATATGGATTAAACTTTAGCGGTTCGATACCAGAAAATTCAGCAACTGGTACAACTGTTGGTACAGTGACGTCGTTAGATGTTGATTCTGGAGATACGTTTACATATGCATTAGTTGACACAGTAAACTATCCAGATAATAGTAGTTTCACAATAACAAATGGTGGTATACTAAGGTCTGCTGCAATATTTAATTACGAATCGAAATCTTCATACTCAATAAAAGTAAGAACAACAGATGCTGGCGGATTAACATATGATGGTGTTTTAACAGTACCAATTACTAATGTTAATGAATCACCAACAAACATATTATTAAGTTCTTCATCAATATCAGAAAACGTTCCAACAGGCACAACAATTGGTACATTATCTAGTAGTGATCCAGATAGTGGTGACACATTTACATATGCTTTAGTTGATGGTGGGTCATACCCAGATAACGCTAGCTTCACAATCTCTGGAACGAGTTTAAGATCGGCGGCGGTATTTAATTTTGAAGCTAAATCTTCATACTCAATTAGAGTAAGAACAACAGATGCTGGCGGATTGACTTATGATAAAACATTAACTATAACAATCACAAACGTTACCATTTCTGTTACCGCATCAGCAACAACAAACGTAACATGTAATGGTGGATCAAATGGTGAAATTACAGTATCGGGCGCTAGTGGTGGTACAGCAAATTACACATACTCAAAAGATGGTACAAACTACCAATCAAGCAATGTGTTTAGTAGTTTAACTGCAGGAACTTACACAATCTATGCTAAAGATTCATATGGTGAGGTTGGTAGCACATCTGTTTCAGTAACTCAACCAGCGGTTGTTAGTGCAACCATTACACAAACAAATGTTACATGTAATGGTGGTGGTGATGGATCGATTGTTATATCTAGTGTAACTGGTGGACAAGGTGGTCCATACTCGACTAAATTAAATGCTGGAGGAACATATCAAGTTATCACAACATCAAGAACATATTCTTCATTATCGGCAGGTACAAATACAATTTACTTGAAAGATAGCTCTGGTTGTGAGAACACATATTCAGTTACAATTACACAACCAGCTGTAGTTACTGTAGGTACTTCATCTATAACTTATACAACATGTTATAATGGAAGTAATGGTTCAGTAACACTAACCGCAACTGGCGGTAATGGTTCATATCAATATAGAATAAATTCTGGAACATGGGGTAATAGCGCTACATTTAGTAGTCTAGGTGCAACATCGTATACATTCCAATCAAGAGATACTGCGGGTTGTGAATCGGGTGTAATAACTGTTGACATGACTAAGACAGCACCAAATTGTACAAGAACTGTTTCAAATGTTTCATGTTATGGTGGATCTAACGGTTCAATCACAGCATCTTCTCCAACGGGCGGAAACAGTGGTGTATATACAGTTTCAATTGATAACAGCACATATCATGCGTTCCCTAAAACATTTAGTAGTTTAACTGCAGGATCATATACGGTTTATGTTAAAGATAGTGCAGGTTGTATTCAATCTTATGCAGCCTCTATAACGGAACCAACTGGACAAATTGTAACAATAACTAATGTGACAAATCCACCATGTGGAAGTCCAACAGGTGGTAGTCTTGATTTAGTATCTAGTGGTGGTGTTTGGCCAAAAACATATAGATTATATGAAGATGAGTCTGCCCCATATACAAGTTGTGGTGGAACATTAAGAGCAACATTTACTAGTGTAACATCAGATGCGGCAACAAAGAGTGTATCTAATTTAACATCAGGTGGATACTGTTTAGAGGTTACTGATGCAAATGGATGTGTAACAAATAGTGGTATAACGGTATTGGTAGATGGTGCAAGTTATTACAAATATCAAGCTATTAGATGTAGTGATGGTGCGTATTTCAATATAACATCACCAGATGCGTTAGCTTCACCGTTCTTAACAGGTCTTGCTGCAGTTAAAATTAATAACGTTTGTTACCAAATTGACTACTTCTTAGAAACGGTTTGTACAATTGAGAGCTTACATTTAGCTGACGGAACCAATTCAGCGGTTTGGACAAGTTGTTCTAGTTGTACCGGCGGAGGTCCAGGAGCTCAAGTTTAATAATTAAAATAAAAGCAAATAAACAAATATTTATATTAAAAAGAAAAAACAATGGTAGTTACTTTTACATTAAGAAATCAATATTCTGGTTCAACATATGTTGCGGGACCTTTTAATATTTCGGGGACCACTAGTGGTAATGTTACAACAGAATTAGCAACGGGCGTAACGAAGGCTCAATTATTAACTGGGCATACAATAAGTGGTGTTAGTGATTTAACAACAGGAGGTACAATTGCTAGTACAGGTGTATGTACAACAACACAACAATGGCAAGCATATCCATCTCCAACACCTACACCTACTTCTAGCACAACAACACCACCATTATACGGTTTCTTCCGTAGTAATCCGAATGTTGCATTTAATGGGCATTGTAATGATAACCAAGTCACGAGCGCATTATTTTACAGTAGTTCCACAACAATTACTGGTATGTTAAATACAACTGTGTACGATACCGCTCAAGATCCTTGGGTAGGTGGTGATTTTTATTATGCGGTTTCTTCAGACGACACATTTAATACCAATAATCAACCGTACTATGTTATTAAAGTTGATAATTACGGTCTTGTTCTTGATGTTCAATATATCACATCTTGTACTGGTGGAGGAGCTCAAGTATAAAAATAAATTAAAATTTAAAAATTTAAACCCCTTTATTTTAAGGGGTTTTTTTATAGTTTATTTTTAATAAAAAAAAGGATATACTATTTATGTATTATGGGATTGAATCTAAAATTAAAGGGTATTGTTTCGCCGAACCCATTTAAGTTATTTTTTAAAACTGGGGCCACAGCCGGTAACGAATCGGTTGTTACAACGGGATATACACAATATTCTGTTGGATCGACGTTACCAAACGGAACATATCAAGCAAGTTCTGATGGATCGTACTATAATACAACACCAATTGTTTTTAATAACGCACAATATAGTACACAATATTGGTTCAAATTTTTAGATACAGTTACTGGTGGTTATGTGATTGAAAATATCTTCACAAATCACCAAGAAATTTATGACGATTGTATATACTGCTGTTTATTTACTGGAGGAATCTCTAACTATATTGATTGTGGTTTCGGTGGAGGCTCTGCTATTAGCGATCAAGTTTCGACACCTACCCCAACAAGTACAGCAACACCAACTAGTACCGCAGGGGTAACACCTACCCCAACAAGTACAGCGACGCCAACCAGCACAGCCGGGGTAACGGAAACACCAACTGGTACACCAACATCAACTGGCACACCAACTACCACTGCTACACCAACAAGTACAGGAACACCAACAAGTACAGGAACACCAACAATAACCCCAACGGTAACACAAACAACAGAAGGTGGTTGTGTGACTATTAGTGAATCGGAAAGTTATAGTCAAATAAATTGTTTAGGTCAAGGTCCGTATAATGTTACAACCACAAGAGTTACCGCAACATTAAGTGCAACATCATCCGTTAATGTAACAGTACGTGTTTACGCTACCAGATACCTTTGTTATGGAGGAATACAATCAGATCAATTTGACATAACGATAACTGCGGGTCAACCATCAAATTATATAGATTTAACAACATACTCGGTTGTTGATTGTGGTCAAGGTAGTTGTGAACCAGAAACAATAACAATTGATTCGTATGGTGTATTAACATCTGGTTATTCTTTGTGTAATGGACCAACACCGACACCAACAATAACACCTACACCAACATCATCAACCGCAACATATACTTGTAATAATGGTTTCTGTGAGATAGTGATGGATGGAAGTGGTTTATATACCACATTAGAAGATTGTCAAGCAAATTGTCAACAAACAACTTATTATTGTAAAGAAAACGAATTAGCTCCTTGTGCTGCACAAGTAGGACCATGTACTGGTACACAAATTGTATGTACAGAATTTGAAGTACCAAATTAATTAAAAAGAATAAAATAAGTATTTATAACATATGGCATTTAACGCTTCAGTAAATTTAGGAACAGTAGGAAAGGGAATAACAGGACAAACGGTTTCAATATCCGGATGTACAGGCCCTTCTTGCGCAAGTGGTTGTTCGAGTTTAGCCACATCACAAGCGGTATCTAGTTTTCCAAAAACATTAACAGGAATTCCAGACGGAACTCTTAGTTTATTTGTTAAAGTTGATGGTGGAGATTGTGCTGGTACTAACCAATGTATAACGATAGCGGGAATACCGGGAGCAACACCAACACCAACCAACACACCAACTAGCACCGTAGGTGTAACATCAACACCAACCTCAACTGGTACACCAACAAATACAGCAACGCCAACAATAACACCAACTTCAACAATAACAGCAACCCCAACAGCTACTCAATCAGATGGACCTATTTGTTATTTCACACAAACAGGTACGGGTATACCACTTTCAGGTGGTGGGTCAAGTACCAGCGGTTTAATAAAAGTAACTACAGGTACAATAAATGTTTGGGCTAAATACAATTCTGCGGGATCGTCATCAGGTACAGCATCATTTAGTTTAACTATTGGTGGTGTAACTGCAACGGGCGGCTTCACAATAACATCACCAGGACAAGTTGGATACACTAATTCCGGAGGAAGTAATAATCTTACTTATATTGTGTTAACACCTGGAACATATCAATATACACTAACAAAATCAGATAATTTAACTTCAGGTAATAATGTTAATATAGTATATACAACAGGAGGCGCAACCGATCCAGCAGTTGCAACAAACATTCAACCATGTTTATCAGAACCACCTGGACCATACCTAACATTAATTGATCCTACACCTACGCCAACATCAACACCAGCTGTTGTAACATTTAGCCAAACTTCTAATAGTAACACAAGTAATACCCCTGGTTCAACCGGTAGTACATTTAATCCTACAATAACAGTAGAAAACGGAACTGCCACTATTAGATTAAGTGTAACTGTTCAAACTGGTTATCAAGCTGACACCACATTAACAATATCTGGTGGAGGTAGTTTTTCACCAAGTCCTGCTCAAGGCGCTGGTAATACCACGTTTGTTGAATTCACTCTGGGTGTTGGTACGTACACCAATATCACTTGGGTGGTACAAGCAATATCTGATGGAACATTTACGGTGGCGACTTCAACATTAACACAAGTTTAAAAAAATAATTAAAATATGGGCTTTTTAGATAATAGTAATTCAGAATTCTTATCAGCTAGAATAACCAGAAAGGGTAGAAAATCTATTGCTGAAGGTAATTTTGTTATAAAATATTTTCAAGTTGGCGACTCTGAATTTGACTATACGTTTAGTGGATTTACAGGAACGGGTTCAACCCCAAGACAAAGAGTGTTATCACCAATGGATGGAGATCAACACATTAAATACCCATATCTATTAGCCGCAAATGATACAATCAATTATGGTAATGCGATTGAACAATCAATTACAACAACACTAAAAAATGCGATGGGTCCAGCTGGATTCGTTTCAAATTATAAAGAATATGATGATAGTGTTTGTACTGGAACAACCGTTGAATGCTTAGTTAAAGAGATTGCTTTATCTGAAGTTGATGGTACCAATATTTTATCTGTTCCTAATGCAACAGGTTTTTCACAATGTGAATTTGTTACCATTGTTTTTAAAAATCAATTTTTAAGTGAAAATTACGTAATTAGTGGTGGTTCACAAAGTTTAGTATATAAAATAACAAACGTTGGTGCAACAGAATTAACTTTCGATAGACCAATGCCAAATTTATCTTCGCAATCTGGTTATGCACAGGTTGTTTGTAATAAATGTAGTTTAGAATATCCAGAAGCGCCATCAGGTTCAAGTGTGTGTTCACCATTGCCGATTGATAATTTAGCACAACACGATCCTTGGACATTGGAAACAATTTGGACACAAAGACCAGCAGGTATGGATGTGGGTGGTGGAACACTAGATGAAACACTTAGTGGTTACACTGGCACACAATTCGCATCATTAAAAGAATATTTGGGTTATACATCTAATTCAGGTCAAACATTTACTAATTTAACAGGAGGTACAATTACTAATCCAACATCATATACAAATTCATTTGGTGAAAGAGTTGATGTAAAACCAGTAAATCAAAGATGTATTGCTGTAATTCATTATTCAGAATTAGGAGACATTGTTAACGATCCTGAAAGATTTTTTAAATATGATGATTATATTGGTAGTAGTACAACTGATGAATATTATACATACGATCCAGATGAATTAGTTTCAGATGTAAATCACTTTGAAGTTTACATTCCATTTATTTTCTATCATAGAAATACTGGCACAACAGTAGGGGCAAAGTTTGTAATGGATACAACAGACTATTATGTTTCATCATCAAAAAACACAAAACCAAATAGTAATAATCTTAAATTTAGATTTTTATTAGATGAACAAGGTATTCGTGTGGGTAAAGTATTTGTAGATAAAAAAATTATTGTATTTGATGATCAAGAATTAGTAGCAGTACTAGAATATAAGTCAAATAGAAAATATACATTACCGGCACCAAGATTCAATACAGTTCCGGTTGACTTACCAACTTTTTACGATTTAGATCCTGTTGTGTTAACTGGTCAAACAGCTTGGGTTACTTACATGTTCCAATTTACAGGAGACACATATAGAAATGGTATGCATTGTAATTACTATGGTGAAATTACAGGAACAACAAATTCAAATATTGGATTTAGATTTGAAACTGGTGATTTTAGATTCTTAAGTAACTCATCATATTTCACTGGTTTCACCGCAAATAAGTTCTATGCGTTAGTACAAGTTGTTCAAACAGGAAATCAACCATCTTCTGATGGGTGGAAAATAATTGATTTAACATCTCAAATATCTGGGCATACTGTAGGTAATTTAATATCTAAAACAAGTATGTGTGGATATCAATTTGTTATTACAGGCGACATGTACAACTCAGCATCTCCATATGATATTGAAACATATCTTGGTCCTTTACCGAATGTTGATCAACCAACGTTACCACAATTTGGCGATTCACAACCATTTCCTGGTGCGGTACAATTAACTAGAGCCACTGATGTAGAGGTTATGAACTTTATGGTGAATTTACCAGGAACTCAGTTTTTAACAACCCAAAACCCAACTTATGTAACTGGGGTACCAAAAAGAATAACAGAGATTGCTTTATTAAATGAAAATAAAGAGCCTCTAGTTAGCGGTAAACTAGCAAAACCACTAGAAAGAACGGGTAATCAGGTCTTTTCTGTTAGAATAGACTTCTAAAGGGTTTACAATAATTTTATTTTTACGTATAATTTGTTTTATGGATCTTAAATTCAAAAACAAATCGAAAATTCTTGGTTTAGATATTTCAACCAAGACAATTGGTTGGGCTTTATTTGACCTAACTGGTAAAAAATTATTGGAATTGACTCATTTTTCACCAAAGGTTAAACCTCAACCAGAAGATAAATTAGAGGAATTAATGAAAAAGGCGGATGCATTTAAAAAACATCTAGAAGAATATAAAAATCTAGGTATTGTTAAAGTCATCATTGAAGAACCTTTACTAAATTCTAATAATGTTTACACTGTTGGCACGCTACTTCGTTATAATACAATGATTTGTAAGGCTGTTTACGATGTGTTAGGTATTGTTCCTACATTTATTTCAACATACAATGCGAGAAAGTTTGCATTCCCAGATTTAGTTGGTGATAATGGTAAGGGCAAAAATGTTTTATTCGGTGGATATCCGAAAGATATTGATAAGAAGCATGTTATTTGGGAACATGTGAATGCAGTTTGTACTGAGGTTACTTGGTTATATGGTAAAACAGGAAGTTTAAAAAAAGAGAACTATGATATGGCAGATGCTGCGACAGCTGTTATTGGTTATATAAACATGTTAAAAGAAAACGATTAAAAAAATGGAAAAAGTTAAAAGAATGGCTGACGGAAAAGTTGTATTAGAAGGTGTTATCTATGATACAAGTATTAGTAAAAGAATTAATGTTACAAATCAAAACACTGGTTATAAAATAAGCTCAATTTCTATCGATAATGTGGCTTATTATCCAATTGGTATTGTCAAAGAAAAGAAGACAAAAGAAAAAATGGCAACTAATGTTTGATAAAAATCGTTTTTTGTGTTATATTTAAAATTGTAGGCGGGAATGTAAATTTATTTACATTTTGGTTGGTTCCCCGGAGAGTGGTGTCTTCGGGGATTTTTTTTTATGGTTTTTTTTATCTATATTTACCATATGACTACAATAAACACCGATTTCGA